>SCPN01000230.1_pt1 | contig 240010 bp, 213 predicted proteins | sample 6106831 | NCBI WGS metagenome assembly SCPN01 (sample SAMN10720447, study PRJNA508395) | human gut metagenome | isolation source: Participant 1, 0 month
AGTATATGAAGTAAAGATGAATACAACGAAAAGAAACAGAACAATATACCTATACATTTGATAAAGAGACGGATATGTGGAAAGCTGTACTGAGGTATCTACCTACAAACGCTTAGACATTGATGATACAAGGACGGAAACCACAATTTATACTTTCAAATGGGAATAGTCTAGTGAAACTATAACTAATGCAAAAAGCCAACCTACCCATTTGAAGTATGCACTTCAAACAACGGATAAGTTGGCTTTTATTATATCTATTCTATTCAGTTGATTTCAAACATGGCATTTAACTTAATTTCTATCCTTATCCCATAAGGATTTAGTTATACGATACTTACCTTTGTTATAGGATAATATTCAATAGGAAAACTAAAACAATAGTAGTAAGCAGCAAGAAAAGGCAATTCTGCAAAATAATTAGTATGTTTTTTCTTGTCAAGTATTATCCATTGGCTATTTTCCCATTTTTCCAAGTTCCAAGCTGAATCATAGCCCAAAGAAAGATGTTTCGGATTTGATACAATAGCAAAAACTTCTTTAGTTTCTACAGTATAATGTCCTTTTATTATTTCCATCTGGATTTTGATTTTAATGTCACACTATACAAGACTTGAACCGGATTCTTTGATAGTAAAACATTCAACTGAATTATTTACTGTTTGCTGTGTGCATCCTACAAATACAAAAATGCAAATGATAATATGTATAATATTAAATTTCATATATTCAAAATTTTATAATAAGCTATACTGCATATTCATTCTTCTATTGATTTAATAACACTATCTGTTTTTAAAACATTATCGTCATTAGGTAGTTTAAATATTACTGGAAATGCCATCTTAACTTTAACGGGTACTCCATTTAGTTTTCCAGCTTTCCATTTAGGCATAATTGAGACAATCCGTAATGCTTCTTTATCTAAAGAGGGTGATATACTTTTTAGTATTTTAGGTTGTGTTATTGAACCGCTTTCATCTATAACAGCTTGTATTACAACTTTTCCTTGTATTTTCTTTTCCAATGCTTCACTTGGATATTGCAGATTATCATAGATAAAATCTAACACTGCTTTATTCCCTTTGGGAAACTCTGGCGGTATATCTGTTGCTATTTGATAAATATCTGTTTTTTCCTCTTCTACCACTGGCACATATTTAATAGACACTGGTGTTTCATAATTCACATGAATAGTTTCTGCATTCGGTACATCAATAGTTTCTGCAATCGGCTTTACTATTTGAATACTGTCAAAGTTTACCATTCCCTTTTTGGAAGATTTACTAGTGCAACCAATAACAAGACAGCTAAATAATATAAAATGCAATATTCGGATTCTCATAAACATAAAGCTTTAAATAACACATTACCATCTTCAAATATAGCAAAAATCATTATAAAAACTAGCGTAAAATATGAATTATGAGATTCTATCCCAAAAACAGATAATTAAGGCAACAAAAAAGCGATACTTGGCACAATACCAAATATCGCTTTTTTCAGTTCTGAACACTTAAATTATTAACATCATCTTTTAGACTTCACCGTAGGGATAAGCCCGATAGTAGAGAAATAGTTTCGCATTATTTCTCTGTTAACAATAGGTTTCTTTATTAATTTTTTCATAGCTATAAAATTTTAAGTTTCACATATACAACAGTATTCTGGATTACAGAAGAATCAAAATGAAAGCATACGATATATTTCGTAATATACTGTATTTCTTTATTTTAAGCAAGGTATAACTTTGAAAAGTCAAATAAGAGCGACGAACTCTTCCCCATGATCGCTACAGGAGGGTATTTTCCTACGATCGTAGGCATCTTATTCATTATTGGACTGATTTCATCCGCTTATTCTGCGGCCGGGTCGGCCTTAACAGCACTGACAACCTCGTTCACTGTAGATATCTTGGGAATCAAAGGAAAGACGGAAGACACTGTACGAAAAACACGTAAGAAGGTACATGTCGGCATGGCCATAGTCATGGGAATTGTCATTTTCATATTCAACTTACTGAATAACACCAGTGTCATCGATGCTGTTTATATCCTTGCCAGTTATACCTATGGCCCCATCCTGGGATTGTTTGCTTTTGGCATTCTCACAAAAAGACAAGTACGCGATCGATACATCCCATTAGTATCTATCCTTTCACCCATCCTCTGCTTCATTTTACAAAAATTCGGAGACTTGGTTTCACGGCTATCAATTCAGTTATGAGCTATTGATATTCAATGCCTTGTTTACTTTTATAGGTCTGTGCTTTTGATTAAAAACAATTAACTTAACATAATAATGAAACCAATCCTTACCTCCCTGATTCTGCTGCTTACAGCCGGCTTATTCCCACAAGGCAGCAACCAAGAGCTATCTAAGGAACTTCGTTCGCAGATAGGAGACTTTCTGAATGAAACTGCCCGGAAAGAAATCTCTGTAGGCAAAATCCATATCGATTCTGTTAATACAGAAGGAAATGACTTGATACTTTTCGCTAACATAAACTGTTCGTATATTCCCTTCCGCACAGACAATGTTACTAAAATTTACCAAGACATCAAAGCATTACTCCCTCTAGAGCTAGCAAAACGCAAGTTACAGATCCGGACAGACCACCATGCCATCGAAGAGCTAATTCCTCTGGCACTTCGTAATACAAGAGGGAGAAAAATTCCGACATTTAGTTACAAAGCAGATACACCTCTGATTACCCGATTATCTGTTCCTTATACCCCCACAAACGGATTGCAAAACCGTCACATTGCTCTATGGCAAAGTCACGGCTTTTATTACGAATCCAAATTGGCTCGCTGGGAATGGCAACGTGCACGAATCTTTCAGACTGTAGAGGACCTTTATACTCAGAGTTATGTACTTCCATTTCTTGTTCCAATGCTCGAAAATGCCGGTGCAACAGTACTTCTTCCTCGAGAAAGAGACCCACAAACTGTTGAAATCATTGTCGACAACGATAGATGCAGAGACGGACATTCGGTTTATTCAGAATTAAACGGAAGTAAAATGTGGAAAAACGGGGAAGCAGCAGGATTCGCCCACTTAAAGAGAACGTATAAAGACTTCGAAAATCCTTTTCGTGAAGGTACCTACCGTCAAGTAGAAACCACCAAAAGGAACTGTAAGCGTTGCCGAATGGATACCTGAAATTCCTCGGGCAGGACGGTATGCCGTATACATTTCTTATAAAACAGTAAATAACAGCACGGAAGATGCCCTTTATACTGTCTATCACCAAGGCGGTAAATCACAATTCAAGGTAAATCAACAGATGGGTGGAGGGACTTGGATTTACTTGGGAACCTTTAGCTTCGGTATCGGTAAAACAAATTGTAAAATCGTCCTTAGTAACCAATCGGCCAAAGAAGGACGCTTGGTAACAGCTGATGCAGTAAAGATAGGCGCGGTTACGGCAATATTGCCCGAAGTATCTCCGAAGAAGGAGTTACGGTAAATACAAAAAGTTCGGACACAATGATAACCGATACCTATCATCCGAAAGCTCAGGTGAACTATCCATACGAGATTAGTGGCTATCCTCGTTTCTGCGAAGCAGCCCGATACTGGATGCAATGGGCCGGCATACCAGACAGTGTTTATTCAGACAGTCACGGTAAGAACGACTATACAGACGATTACAAGTCACGTGGAATTTGGGTGAATTACCTCGCAGGAGGTTCTGCTGCCAACCCTACAGAAAAAGGACTAAACATCCCGGTGGACATGGCTTTTGCTTTCCATTCGGATGCCGGTACCACTTATGGTGACACAATTATCGGCACACTCGGTATCTTTCATACTTCGGCTTATAATGGTGCATATGCAAACGGTGCCTCACGATATGCCTCACGTGATTTATGCGATCTGGTACAATCAAATATCGTGAAAGATGTCCGTACCTTGTATGAACCCGAATGGACACGCCGGGGAATGTGGAATCAATCTTATTACGAAGCACGTGTACCGCGAGTACCAACAATGTTATTAGAATTATTGTCACACCAAAACTTTGCCGACATGCGTTACGGACTTGATCCTCGTTTCCGCTTCACTGTCAGTCGTGCCATTTACAAAGGAATTCTACAATTCATCTGTTCCCAATATAAAATGGAGTACGTAGTACAACCTTTACCCGTCGATCACATGAGTCTCCGCTTTGAAGAAGGCAACCGAATCAAACTTTCCTGGCAACCGGTAGACGATCCGCTGGAAACCACCGCAAAAGCCGACCAGTATATTGTGTATACGCGTATCGGGGACAGCGACTTCGATAATGGTGTGATTGTAAATTCTCCAACCTATCAAACGGTTATCCCTTCAGGGGTGGTTTGCAGTTTCAAAGTGACCGCCTTAAACAAAGGAGGGGAAAGCTTTCCATCAGAAATCCTTTCTATCGGAAAAACTTTTAACGACAAAGGAACTGTATTGATCATAAACGGATTTGACCGGGTCTGTGCTCCCGCAGATTTTACGGCAGACGCAGATACTTTAGCCGGATTCTTAGACGAGCTAGACCACGGAGTACCCTACAAAACCGACATAAGTTACATCGGTCCGATGAAAGAGTTTCGCCGACAGATACCATGGATGGATGACGACGCCTCCGGATTTGGTGATAGTTACGGTACACACGAAACAATGGTAATTGCCGGTAATACATTTGACTACCCTGCTATACACGGAGAAGGATTTTGAAAGCAGGCTACTCGTTTACATCTTGCAGTGACGAAAGTATCGTCCATCCAGACTCTTCTCCTAAAGAGAGAGAAACACAAATCTGTATGAATGACTATAAATACGTAGATCTTATATTAGGGAAACAATGCCAGACAAAAATGGGACGTGGTGGAATCCGCCCATTGGAATTTAAAACATTTAGTAAAGAGATGCAGAATGCCATCACAAACTACTGCCAGGCAGGAGGTAATTTCTTCGTATCAGGCGCCTATGTGGCATCGGACTTATGGGATAATCGTCTGGTGAAAGCCAATGAAGAAGACAAAAAGTTTGCTATGGAGGTATTGAAATACAAATGGCGTGGGACAGGCTGCCCGCAACGGAAAAGTGAAAAGTGTAGCCTCTCCATTCCCGGAAATCACAGGAAGCTACACTTATTATCAAGATCTAAACCCGGAATCATATGTCGTAGAGTCGCCAGATGCTCTTGAACCGGCTGCACAAGGTGCATTCACTATACTGCGATATTCGGAAAACAATCTGAGTGCCGGCATAGCTTATAAAGGGAATTATAAAACCTGCGTACTGGGATTCCCATTCGAAGCGATACGTACAGTCACAGAAAGAGAACTATTGATGAAAGCCATATTGACTTTCTTCGAACACTAAAACAGAAGATTCTTAACCTCCTTTTTATAAGGAGGTTACCCACAGGATCTAAAGTTATATAAACAGTAAAGTTATAACAAATAAAATCATCATCTATGAATAGAAGACTTTCTATATTCGTAATCATTTTGTTTTTCCTGTTACCTGTTGCCGCACGGGCACAGGTAACAGGTTCTTTCCGCTTCGCACAGTTGACAGACATACATCTCAATCCCAACAATCCGAAGCCGACAGAAGACTTGAAACGTTCCGTCGAACAAATTAACGCCACACCGGGAGTAGACTTTGTATTAGTCACTGGAGACCTTACCGAAGAGGGTGATCGCACGACCATGTTAGTTGTAAAATCTATCCTGGACCGACTGAAAGTGAAATATTACGTTATACCGGGCAACCACGAAACAAAGTGGAGTGATTCAGGTTGCACTGCTTTCAGCGAAATATTCGGGGGAGAACGCTTTAAATTCGAACACAAAGGATTCTTGTTTTTAGGGTTTAATTCAGGACCACTGATGCGTATGGCCTACGGGCATGTAGTACCGCAAGACATCACATGGATGAAACAAGAAATGGATAAAGTTGGAAAAGATAAGCCTGTAATCCTGGTCACCCATTATCCTATGCAGGATGGGGATGTGGACAATTGGTATGATGTTACCGATGCCGTACGTCCATACAATATCCGCACTTTTATCGGAGGACACTATCATCGTAATCGCTTCCTCTCATACGACGGTATACCAGGTATTCTTACCCGCTCAAACCTACGTGACAAAAACGGTTCAAGCGGCTATAGCATTTTTGATATCACTCCGGACTCTATCATTACTTACGAGCAACGCATAGATGAACCAATGAAACGCTGGACTGCCCTATCACTCACCAAATCTTATTATAACCGTACCGGAAAGGCAGTGAAATATCCCAGTTTTTCGGTGAATAAAGAGTATCCACAAGTAAAAATAGGCTGGCAGGTGCAGACCGGTGTCGGCATCTATTGTTCACCTGCCCTCTGGAAAGGCAGAGTTTATGTAGGTGATGACTTGGGTTTCCTAACTTGCTACACCCTGAAGGAAGGACGTAAATTATGGAGTTTCCAATCAGGGAAACGCATTGTGGGCACACCTGCCGCGAACCGACGGGATTGTGGTTTTGGCTCCGCTGACCACAACATCTACGGATTGGATGCTGTAACCGGTAAAGAACGCTGGAGGGTTACGGTTGCCCAACCGGTATTGGGAGCGGTAACTATTGAAAAGGTATCGCTTACATAGGTGGCAGTGATTCCACTTTTCGCGCCATTCGTATCAAAAATGGTAAAGTAGTATGGACTTATACCGGTATCAAAGGTTACATCGAAACAAAACCTCTGGTAGAAGGTGACAAGGTCATATTCGGTGCATGGGACAATACTCTCTATGCTCTCAATAAATCCAACGGCAAGGAACTCTGGAAGTGGACCGGCGGACTGACCCGTATGCACTTCTCCCCTGCTGCCGTATGGCCTGTAGCAGCACATGGAAAAGTATTCATCACCGACCCACAACGTGCCATGACCGCTATCAGCCTAAAAACAGGAAAACAGTTTGGCGTACCTTCCAGTCAATGGTTCGAGAAACAATCGGTCTATCCGCAAACAAAAATCAGATTTATAGCAAAACGATGAATGACAGTGTCGTATGCTATTCCACCATCAGCGACACTCGAAAGAGATTTGGGCATCTAATGTAGGCTTTGGCTACGAACATGCTCCATCCATGCAGATGGAAAAAGACGGTATAGTATTCAGTAGTACCAAAGAAGGACTTATCTTTGCATTGGATGCAAGTACCGGACAAGTATTGTGGAAACATAAGATCGGCAATTCACTGATTAACACCGTACTCCCCATCAACCGCCATCAAGTACTGTTTACAGCCACCAGTGGTGAAACAGGCTTACTTGAGTGGAAAGAATAAAACAAATCAAAACATAAGCATATATGAAATCAACAATCAATTGCTTCATCCCTTACGCGGGAGCAGTACAAGCAGAAAGAACAGTTCAAGGATTACAAGCAACAGGTTTGGTGAAAAAAATCTACCTTCTTGTCACCTCACCCAGCTTCGATCCACTACCAGGATGCGAACTACTTTATGTAGACAAGCTTACCAACAGCGCCTCCATGTACGCCATTGCTACCTATTCGGATGCAAGCTACACATTACTTTATACCAAATATACATCACTTGAACTGGGACTATTTGCCCTTGAACGGATGATTCACATTGCCGAAGATTCGGCTGCCGGCATGGTATACGCCGACCATTATCAAGTGACAGAAGGTAAACAGAGTAATGCCCCGGTCATCGATTACCAGTTCGGAAGTCTCCGTGACGATTTCAACTTCGGTTCTGTCCTCCTTTTCAAAGCCTCAGCCTTGAAAGAAGCCGCCAAACGAATGAAATCCGACTATGACTTTGCCGGATTCTACGATCTGCGCCTTAAACTTTCACAGAAATATCCATTAGTACATATCAATGAATACCTTTATTCGGAAGTAGAAAACGACACCCGAAAAAGTGGTGAAAAAATATTCGACTATGTAGATCCTAAAAATCGTGACCGACAGATTGAGATGGAAGAGGCATGTACCGAACATCTGCAAGAGATAGGCGGTTATCTGAAGCCTGAATTCCAGAAAATAGAATTCAACACCGGCAACTTCCCATACGAAGCTTCTGTGATTATTCCGGTACGCAACCGTATTCGTACCATACGCGATGCCATCCGTTCTGTACTCAGCCAGAAAGCAGATTTCAAATTCAACCTGATCATTATCGACAATCACTCTACCGACGGTACCACCGAAGCCATTGATGAATTTAAAGACGATGAACGCCTGATCCACTTGATTCCCGAACGTAATGATTTGGGTATAGGCGGTTGCTGGAATCTGGGAGTTCACCATCCTCTTTGCGGTAAATTTGCTGTCCAACTTGACAGTGACGACGTATATGCCCACGACGGTACTTTGCAGGTCATGGTCAATGCATTTTACGAACAAAACTGTGCTATGGTAGTAGGCACCTATATGATGACAGATTTTGATATGAACATGATCGCTCCGGGCATTATTGATCACAAAGAATGGACACCAGAAAACGGGCGTAACAATGCACTACGCATCAACGGGTTAGGTGCTCCTCGTGCATTCTACACACCAATACTCCGTGAATTGAAGGTACCCAATACCAGCTATGGCGAAGATTACGCATTAGGACTGAATTTCTCACGCCAGTATCAGATCGGACGCGTATACGAAGTCGTTTATCTATGCCGCCGTTGGGATGATAACTCGGATGCCTCTCTCGACATCGTAAAGATGAATGCTCACAACCTTTACAAGGACCGCATACGCACTTGGGAATTACAGGCACGAATTGCATTAAATAAGAAACAAAGATGAACAAAGAAATAGAAACTCTACTGAGCGAACAGCTCTCCTCTTGGGAGACGGCACAAAACAATTACGCTGCCCTGAAACGGGTACGAATAAAAGATGTGAAAGTGAACGGTTGCCTGTACAGAATACAGTTCAACCCGGCACGTATTGTTTCTTCTGCTGCCAAAGTAGATAGTAAATCGATTCAAGAGCGTAAATGCTTCTTGTGTCCGGCCAATCTTCCACCGATGCAAAAAGGCATTCCTTTCGGAGAACACTACCAGATATTGGTCAACCCATTTCCTATCTTTCCCAAGCACTTGACAGTTCCCGAGCTACAACATGTTGAACAGCGTATCTTACATCGCTTTAGTGATATGCTCGACCTGGCTACTTATGCCGAAGATTATATAATCTTCTACAATGGTCCCCAATGTGGTGCATCGGCTCCCGACCATCTGCATTTTCAAGCAGGTAATAAAGGTTTTCTACCTATCGAACAAAGTGGAAAGAGAGAAAGTAATCACCTGTAAAGATGCTACTCTTTGGGCACTAAACGATTACCCCCGTGCAACTCTGGTAATTGAGGCGGGAAGTAAAGAAACAGCTATCATGTTGTTCAATACCGTATACCAGGCCATGCCCTCAACATCGGGTGAAGATGAGCCTATGATGAATGTATTGGTATGGAAAGAACAGAAAAATTGGATTGTCTGCATCTTTCCCCGCAACAAACACCGTCCCTCCTGCTACACAGCCGAAGGGGATACCAATATCCTGATCAGCCCTGCATCAGTAGACATGGGGGGAGTGTTCATCACTCCACAAGAAAAGGATTTTGAAAAAATTACAGCAAATGATATTGCCGACATTCTCGGTGAAGTATGCCTGAGACCGGCAGCCTTCCGCATATTGATAGAACGCATAAAACAACAATTATGAAAGAACCCAAAGTACAGGTCGGCATTTTATTCGAACCTCAAATCAAATTCATACTGCTGACCCCCTATCATATCAACGGGGAAGAGGTCAGCGGCAAACAGGTTGTGACCTATGATAACGGACACATCCTCTGGCAAGGGCATTCATATGACGAACTGCTGTTTGAGCCCCTACACGAAAAAAGCGATGCTTTTGAACTGCAGGATGTCACCATCGGTATCAATTTTCATTGGGAACGAAAGGAAAACCAGCGTTTTATCGGAGCACTGAAAATTATTGTAGAAAATAAAAAGTTAACGGGAATCAACGTAATTCATGTGGAAGATTACCTGACCAGTGTGATCTCTTCTGAAATGAGTGCAACGGCAAGTCTGGAATTACTGAAAGCACATGCTGTGATTTCAAGAAGCTGGTTATTAGCGGGGCTTTCCCTACCCTATTCCAAAGATAGAGAAAAAAGTAATACCACTCCCGAGAAAGTACCCTACTCTACATCTTCTTTTCCACCCCTTGCACAAGAGGCCGAAAATAAAATTCTAATCCGCTGGTATGAACGTGACGCACATACTCACTTCGATGTCTGTGCCGACGATCATTGCCAACGTTACCAAGGTATTACCCGTGCCTCAACCGACATGGTGAGGCAAGCCATCTCTGCCACCCGAGGAAAGGTACTTATGTCGGAAGGAACTATTTGTGATGCGCGCTTCTCCAAATGTTGCGGTGGTGCTTTTGAAGAGTTTCAGTATTGTTGGGAAAATATCAGACATCCATACCTATCCAAACAAAGAGATAGCAAAAAAGCAACCGATCTACCCGATCTGTGTAAAGAAGCCGAAGCCGAGCGATGGATACGTACTTCTCCCGAAGCCTTCTGTAATACAAAAGACAAGAAAGTACTGTCTCAGGTACTGAATAACTATGATCAGGAAACTACCGACTTTTATCGTTGGAAAGTAGAATATGAACAGGAAGAACTGTCCAAACTGATTCTGAAACGCTCAGGAATTGACTACGGACAAATTCTCGACTTGGTACCAGTGGAACGGGGAACTTCCGGACGACTTGTCAGACTCAAAATAATAGGTACTAAACGGACCATGATCATTGGCAAAGAACTGGAAATACGTCGTACCCTCTCCCCATCACACCTCTATAGTTCTGCTTTCATCATTGATAAAGTAAACGTCACAAACGGAATACCGGATCGCTTTATCCTTACCGGGGCCGGATGGGGACACGGAGTAGGACTCTGTCAGATAGGAGCAGCCGTCATGGGCGAGCAAGGTTATACATACGACACCATCTTGCTGCATTATTACATCGGGGCAACGATGGATAAACTTTATTAAACACACACCATTATCATGAAAAACAAAAATATATCACCGTGGGCATGGATTCCGACTCTTTACTTTGCACAAGGATTACCTTATGTAGCCGTAATGACTATCTCGGTAATTATGTACAAAAATCTGGGTATCTCCAACACAGATATCGCTCTTTATACCTCTTGGCTCTATTTACCATGGGTTATCAAACCTTTCTGGAGTCCATTTGTCGACTTATTAAAAACCAAACGTTGGTGGATAGTCAGCATGCAGCTATTGGTAGGTGCCGGATTGGCAGGAATCGCTTTCACCATACCGATGTCAAACTTCTTCCAAACGACCCTTGCCATTTTTTGGCTAGTGGCATTCAGCTCGGCTACACATGATATTGCTGCAGACGGATTCTACATGTTGGCACTCAACGTACAGGACCAGGCACTTTATGTGGGTATCCGCAGCACTTTCTACCGCATTGCCACAATTGCCGGCCAAGGCTTGCTGGTGATGCTTGCAGGTGGACTTGAAATATGGACAGGCAGCATTAAGTATGGATGGAGTATCACGTTCTTTATTCTGGCAGGACTCTTCCTCGCTTTCTGTCTCTATCATAAATGTATATTGCCAAAGCCCGACAGCGATAAAGCAGTAGTAGGTGAAAATAGTGCCAGTGCTATTTTCAGTGGATTCATAGAAACCTTCGCTTCCTTCTTCCGCAAAAAACAAGCAGGAGTTGCTATCCTTTTCATGCTATTCTACCGTTTTCCGGAAGCACAATTAGTGAAACTTATCAACCCATTCCTACTTGATCCCATTGACAAAGGCGGACTGGGGTTGACAACAGCTGAAGTCGGATTGGTTTACGGTACTATCGGTATCATCGGGCTGACCTTGGGAGGCATTATCGGAGGTATCTGTGCAGCAAAAGGAGGACTTCAAAAGTGGCTTTGGCCAATGGCATGGAGCCTTTCATTGACTTGTCTCACCTTTGTATATCTAGGCTACTTCCAACCACAAAATTTTGTGATAATCAACCTATGTGTATTTATCGAGCAGTTCGGTTATGGCTTCGGGTTCACAGCCTACATGCTTTACCTCATTTACTACTCCGATGGTGAACATAAGACAGCACACTATGCGATCTGCACCGCTTTTATGGCATTGGGTATGATGCTGCCGGGTATGGCTGCCGGTTGGTTGCAGGAACTGATCGGATACGAAAACTTCTTTATCTGGGTAATGGTTTGTTGTACCGCGACAATAGCCGTATGCGCCTTTATTAAGATAGATCCCAACTATGGCAAGAAAGCAGAGGGTATTCCCCAAAAAACAAAATAAACCCATTTCTATTTACCGGATATTTAAAACATACTGAGAATATGACATATAGAAGAAGTATATTAAAGTTATTACTCACTTTTTTCGTCTTTATGACCTCCACTCTCCTCTCACGAGGAGCTGAACCGGGAGCAAGACCTCCGAGAATCCGTATAAAAACCGGAATTGAGGTCCTGAAAGAGCAAAACTTCAAATGCCTTGAAGGAAAGCGCGTAGGATTAATTACCAATCCGACCGGCGTTGACAATCATTTAATATCCACCATTGACATTCTGCACGAAGCACCCAATGTCAACTTGGTAGCCCTTTATGGCCCCGAACATGGTGTACGGGGTGATGTACACGCCGGTGATAAAGTAGATAACGCCAACGATTCCAGTACCGGATTGCCTGTTTATTCACTTTACGGCAAGACACGCAAGCCGACTCCCGAAATGCTAAAAGACATCGATGTGCTGGTATACGACATACAAGATATCGGTTGCCGTTCATTCACCTATATCAGTACGATGGGAGTAGCGATGGAAGCTGCCGCCGAAAATAACAAAGAATTTATCGTTCTCGATCGTCCCAATCCCATAGGCGGATTAAAAATTGAAGGAAATGTGGTAGAAGATGGATATATATCTTTTGTCAGCCAATTTAAAATTCCGTACCTTTACGGGCTTACTTGTGGCGAGTTGGCTCTGATGCTCAATGGCGAACAGATGTTGAGTAAACCATGCAACTTGCACGTTGTGAAAATGAAAGGCTGGAAGCGCAAGATGGACTACGTTCAGACAGGGCTGCAATGGATTCCTTCGTCTCCCCATATCCCGCATCCGCATTCCGCTTTCTTTTATCCGGTATCCGGGATACTCGGTGAACTAGGTTATATGTCAATTGGTGTAGGATACACCATTCCGTTCCAGATGTTTGCTGCCCCTTGGGTGGAAGCAGAGAAACTGGCAGATAACCTCAATCGCCTGCACCTGCCGGGAGTAATATTCCGGCCGATGCATCTCAAGCCTTTCTACTCAGTAGGTAAAGGAGAGCATCTGCAAGGAGTACAAGTGCATATTGTAGATTTTAACAAAGCCTCACTAAGCGAGATACAGTTTTACGTGATGCAGGAAGTAACCGCCCTCTATCCGGATCGTGCCGTATTCGACCATGCCGATAAAGAGCGCTTCCATATGTTCGATCTCGTCAGTGGCTCTAAAGAGATACGCGAGCGCTTCAGTCAACGCAACCGTTGGGAAGATGTCCGCGATTACTGGTACAAAGATGTCGACGACTTTCGACAGCTATCGCAAAAGTACTATTTATATAAATAAAAAACTGGGCTGAGTGCCGAACAAACAGAGAAACAATGAGAATGGAAAGAAACTACAGTGCGTTCTTGCAAGATATCGGACGATTTATCCCGCGAGACAGATTATTTACTGACGAACTCCATCGTTTGGCGTGGGGGACAGATGCCGGTTTCTATCGACTGATTCCTCAAATCGTAATTCATTCAATCAATGATGACGAAGTAATAGAAATCATCTATCTAGCCGACCGGTACAATATACCGGTTACTTTCCGTGCAGCAGGAACCAGTCTTTCGGGTCAAGCCATTAGTGACTCTGTTCTGATTATAGCCGGAAAAGGTTGGGAAAACTACGAGCTTTCACCCGACCACGAAAAAATCTATCTGGAGCCCGGCATTGTCGGACAGCGAGTAAACGAGATTTTAGCACCTTACGGACGTAAATTTGCCCCGGACCCGGCTTCTATAAAAAGTGCCATGGTGGGTGGAATCGTGATGAACAATGCTTCGGGTATGAACTGTGGAACACATGCCAACAGTGATAAAATGTTGCTATCTGTACATATCATATTTCCTGACGGATATTATCTCAATACAGATAGTCAGGAGTCACGTGAGAATTTTAAAGAAGATTATCCCGAATTCCTCCAGCGCATCTGCGAACTCCGTGACCAGATACGCAGTAACGAGAAGCTTAGCGCACGCATCCGCTACAAATATTCAATCAAGAACGTAACAGGCCTGAATATTCTACCGTTCCTCGTATACGACGATCCTTTCGACATTATCGCTCACCTGATGGTAGGTTCAGAAGGTACACTGGCTTTCCTTGCCGGTGTAACCATGAAAACAGAGTATGACTATCCGTATAAAGCCAGTGCCATGCTCTACTTCAGCGATATCAAAGAGGCATGCCGTGCAGTGGTAGCTATGAAAAGACTCGTCAACGCAAATGGAGAATGGATTGTAAAAGGTGCGGAATTACTCGACTGGAAATCCTTGGCTTCAGTCAATGATCCGACAGGAGAAGGGTTGACCGCTGTCCTGACCGAGACCAAAGCATGTACACAGGAAGAACTCAATCAGAATATCGCCATCATCGAGGAGGCATTAAAAGCATTCGATACATATATTCCGGTCCATTTTACGGATCAACCCGAAGAATATTCAAAATACTGGGCAATTCGGGCAGGTATTTTCCCATCTGTAGGTGGAACACGCCCTTCGGGAACGACTTGCCTGATCGAGGACGTTGCTTTTCATATCGAGGATCTTCCTGAAGCAACCGCCGAACTGCAACAGCTCATCGCCCGCCACGGATACGATGATGCCTGCATTTACGGTCATGCCCTGGAAGGCAATTACCATTTTATCATCAATCAGTCATTCAGCAATGAGGCTGAGGTAAAACGGTACGAAGCCCTGATGAATGATGTAATAGATTTGGTAGTAGGCAAATATGATGGTTCACTAAAAGCCGAACACGGCACAGGAAGAAATATGGCTCCATTTGTAGAATACGAATGGGGAGAAGAGGCCTACGCAATAATGAAAGAAGTAAAACAACTCTTCGACCCCAAAGGATTATTTAATCCGGGAGTTATCTTTAATGATGATCCTCAATGCCATATCAAGCACTTCAAACCCCTCTCTCCATTGACAATAGGACAAGATACCCAAGTAACCCGACAGATAGACCGGTGCATCGAATGTGGGTTCTGTGAAGTAAACTGCCTGTCATGCGGATTTACACTCTCCTCACGACAGCGTATCGTTATTCAAAGAGAGATCTCACGCTTGAAGAAAAGCGGTGAGAATCCCCAATTACTGGAAACGTTATCTGAGCTATACCGGTATTCTGGTAACCGGACTTGTGCCGGCGACGGTTTATGTGCTATGTCTTGTCCGATGGGTATCAATACCGGTGACCTGACCCACATCCTGCGTCAGGCTGAGTTTCCTCCCGGAAGTACCGGTTACAGAGCCGGTAAGTTTGCTGCCAATCATTTTGCAGGAATCAAAAGTACTTTGCGCCCAGTATTATCACTTGCCAATGCGGCACATAGTTTACTGGGTACATCAACAATGACCTCCATTACCCGGAAAATGCACAGTGCGTGGGGACTCCCACAATGGACACCAGCCATGCCCAAAAGCTATAAAATACGGAAAAGCGATCAGACTCCGGCAATGAATAACAAGGTAGTCTACTTTCCCAGTTGCATCAATCAAACGATGGGGCTGGCAAAAGATTCTCCTGTAGATCAACCTTTGGTAAAACAAATGCTCTCCCTGCTTCAAAAAGCCGGATACGAGGTCATCTTCCCTCCTAAAATGGAAAAACTCTGTTGCGGAACCATTTGGGAAAGCAAAGGTATGCTGGATATCGCCGACAGTAAATCGACCGAACTGGAAGCCGCTTTATGGGAAGCCAGCGAACAGGGACGTTATCCAGTGCTTTGTGACCAAAGTCCTTGCTTACACCGCATGCGTGCCACTATCCAAAGATAAAGTTATATGAACCGGCAGAATTCATTTATACTTTCTTGCGGGACAAACTGGAATTTACCCCAACCGACCGACCGATTGCCATACACATCACATGTTCCATGCGCAAAATGGGATTGGCGAATATACTGATCTCACTCGCAAAGCTTTGCTCAACCCAAGTATTCATTCCGGAAGAGGTCGGTTGTTGTGGTTTTGCCGGAGACAAAGGATTCACGCAGCCGGAACTCAACACTTATGCTTTACGCAAGCTGCGTCCGCAATTGACGAAAGCCGGTATCGGTATCGGTTACTCAAATAGTCGTACCTGTGAAATCGGTCTCGCCACCAATACCGGTATCCCCTATGTATCGATTGCATATCTGGTCGATCAGTGTACCCGGCCTATAAAACAAGAAAATAACTTAACACTTAAATAAAAAACACAATGAATCAAACAGTCAACAAACGCCTACTCGCTCTTGATGTATTGCGAGGCATCACTATCGCAGGTATGATTATGGTCAACAACCCCGGCAGCTGGAGTTATGTATATGCTCCCCTTGGGCATGCGGCATGGATCGGCTTAACCCGACCGATCTGGTATTTCCTTTCTTTATGTTTATCATGGGTATCTCTACCTACATTTCATTAAGAAAGTATAACTTTGAGTTCAGCCACTCGGCCTTTGAAAATCCTTAAAAGAACCATCGTAATCTTTGCCATTGGTTTGGGAATCGCATGGTTCTCCATGTTTTGCCGTACCTGGAATTCACTCTCCGGTGAAGATATTTCATTCTTCTCCGTCTGTATGAGTCGGTCTGGACTTTCGGCCACATCCGCATTCTGGGTGTCATGCAGCGATTGGCGCTTTGCTACGGTGCAACAGCCATCATCGCTTTAATTATGAAGCACAAATATATCCCTATCTGATTGCCATCCTGTTGATCGGCTATTTCATCATCCTGATCAACGGAAACGGATTCGAATACAACAGCAGTAACATCCTATCAATAGTAGACCGTACCGTATTGGGTGAAGCACATATGTACAAGGATAATGGCATTGATCCGGAAGGTCTGTTAAGTACCATCCCTTCTATCGCACACGTACTGATAGGTTTCTGTGTGGGTAAACTCCTGATGGAAGTAAAGATATCCATGAAAAGATAGAGCGTCTGTTCCTCATTGGCACTATTCTCACTTTCGCCGGATTCCTGCTTAGCTACGGTTGTCCCATCAGCAAGAAGATATGGTCACCTACTTTCGCTATCGTCACCTGTGGGTTGGCATCCAGTTTCCTGGCATTACTTGTATGGATCATCGATGTGAGAGGCTATACACGCTGGAGCCGTTTCTTCGAATCATTCGGTGTCAACCCCTTATTTATTTATGTGATGGGAGCCGTTCTCTCCATTCTCCTGGGCAGCATACTGATACCTTATGACGGAGGTAGCATCAGCCTACACGGATTCGTGTACAACGCAATTCTTCAACCCGTGCTTGGAGACTATCCCGGTTCTCTGGCATTCGCAATCTTGTTCGTAGGGCTGAACTGGTGTATCGGATATATTTTGTATAAGAAAAAAATATATATAAAAATATGATATTAATAGCAGACAGTGGTTCTACCAAGACCGATTGGTGTGTGGTAGAACATGGACAGTTGATCCAACAGATTTTTACGAAAGGTACCAATCCTTTCTTTCAGTCTGAAGAAGAAATCAGTAATGAAATAGCAACTGCACTGATTCCTCAGTTAAAGACAAACAAGTTCGAGGCTGTTCATTTTTACGGAGCCGGTTGTGCTTTCCCCGACAAAATAGAGACAATGCGCAAAGCCATAGCCTCGCATCTGCAAGTCAGTGGAGAAATCGAGGTTAGTACGGATATGCTCGCTGCTGCCAGAAGTTTGTGCGGTCATCAACCGGGTATTGCCTGTATCATGGGTACAGGATCGAATTCATGTTATTACGATGGTAAAAACATTGTCACCAATGTATCTCCTTTAGGATTTATACTGGGTGATGAAGGCAGTGGTGCGGTATTGGGCAAACTGCTGGTAGGCGACATCCTTAAAACCAGATGACTCCGGGACTTAAAGAAAATTTCTGGAACAGTTCAATCTGACCCCCGCCGAAATCATCGACCGGGTGTATCGTAAACCATTCCCTAACCGTTTCCTTGCAAGTTTCTCCCCATTTTTAGTTCAACACCTTGACGAACCGGTCATACGTGAATTGGTCCTTAACAGCTTCAAGAAATTCCTGAAGCGCAACGTGATGCAATACGATTACCAGCACGCCCCGGTTCATTTCATCGGTTCTGTAGCATTCTATTACAGAGAGTTACTTTCCGAAGCATGTAAAATAATGGGAGTACACTTAGGAACCATTATCCAAAGTCCGATGGAAGGATTGATTAAGTTTCACGAGTAAAAATATGAATAAAGAACAAAAACATGAATAGTAATATAGAAAAATCAGATAAACCCTCCTTCATCAAAATCTCTGAGCAGCCCTCACTTTACGACGATCTTGAAAAGAAGTCGGTCCGCGAAATACTGGAAGACATCAATAAGGGAAGACCAGAAAGTAGCTATTGCCGTACAGAAAGCAATTCCTCAAATAGAGAAACTAGTCACAAAATAGTTCCCCGAATGAAACAGGGGACGCATTTTCTATATGGGAGCCGGCACCAGCGGACGCCTCAGTACTCGACGCTTCAGAAATCCCACCTACCTTCGGTATGCCCCCCACATTAATTATTGGCCTGATAGCAGGCGGTGATACTGCTTTACGCAATCCGGTAGAAAACGCTGAAGATAATACTACCCGGGGCTGGGAAGAACTGACAGAACATAACATCAATGACAAAGATACGGTTATCGGTATTGCAGCCTCAGGCACCACCCCTTACGTAATCGGAGCTATGCATGCAGCCCGCGAGCATGGTATCCTGACCGGCTGCATCACCAGTAACCCGAACTCTCCAATGGCAGCAGAGGCCGATATCCCCATCGAAATGATCGTGGGTCCCGAATATGTAACGGGTAGTTCACGTATGAAATCGGGAACGGGACAAAAGATGATCCTGAATATGATCACAACCTCGGTAATGATTCAATTAGGACGCGTGAAAGGTAACAAAATGGTCAACATGCAACTCAGCAACCGGAAGCTCGTAGACCGTGGTACTCGTATGATTATTGAAGAACTCGGACTTGAATATGATAAAGCAAAAGCCTTGTTGCTGATGCACGGTTCCGTGAAAAAAGCAATAGATGCTTATAAAGCCGGATAACCGAACCACTCTAACCCACAATACCATTGAGCATGGAAAACAAAATCAACTTTTCTCCTCCCTAACAAAGAGAGGGAAAGGTGTGAGGTTTTACTCACTACCTTTCAATATTGCTTTGTAGCCTGCAAGCTGTGGCACAATCTCTGCCACGTGTAGCTCCCGAACAAGTGGGCATGGACTCTCATCGCCTGTTACGCCGATGAAGCTATTCACCGGGCAATCGATCACAAAGAAATACCGGGAGCCGTACTCGCTGTCATCCGTCATGGCAAAATGGCTTATCTCAAGGCTTATGGCAACAAACGAATCTATCCCAATGTAGAGCCGATGGAAATAAACACTGTTTTCGACATGGCTTCCTGCAGTAAATCTATGTCAACAGCTGTTTCTGGTTATGATTCTGGTTGAACGAGGACAACTTCGTTTGCTCGATCGTGTCAGCTTTACCTCCCCTGACTTCCAGGAATGGCGGGAGAAACGGGGAGAAGAAGGATATTCGTATCATAGACCTTATGACACATACTTCAGGTCTCCCTCCTTATGCACCGGTATCCGAACTGCAAGGAAAAATATGGTTCTCCCAACCCCAAAGGACTGATGGAGTATATTTCCACTTGCAAACGTGAATTTAAACCTCAGACGAAATTTCAGTATAGTTGCCTTAATTACATCACTTTGCAACATATCATCGAAACCATTACCGGGCAAAGCTTGCGAGACTTTGCAAAAGAAAATATCTTCGATATACTGGGAATGCAATACACGGATTATCTGCCCACCATACAACAGCAGGACGGAAAGTGGATCAATACGGTGCCCTGTCCCTGGATGGACCGGATTGCACCTACCGAAAAACAAAAAGACGGAAGCGTACTCTGCGGGCAAGTACACGATCCATTGGCACGTATCCTGAACGGAGGGATCTCCGGCAATGCAGGTATCTTCTCTAATGCAAATGACATTGGCATCCTCGCAGCCGCTCTTCTCAACGGAGGCGAATACAATGGTCACCGCATCCTCAGCCCGCTGGGAGTAAAAACCATGTGTACAGTTCCCCGTGAGCTAACTGCATTTGGCCGTACTCCGGGGTGGGATATTTTCTCTCCCTATGCCTCAAACAAGGGTGATCTTTTCAGTCCGAATACCTTTGGCCATACAGGATATACAGGAACTTCCATCATCATCGATCCGGACAACGACACGGCCGTCATTCTGCTGGTCAACGCTGTTCATCCGGAAGACCGGCATAGCATAGTCCGTCTCCGTTCGTTGGTAGCCAATGCAGTAGCCGCCTCTATCTGTCCTCCCGCACAGGTATATACAGATCATTATTACAAACGCTTCCTGCAATTTGAAACAGAAACACCCATCAGCCCCAAAGATATTGTGATGGTGGGCAACAGTCTCACGGAAAACGGTGGGAATTGGAGCAAGCGCCTAAATAAAAAAAACATAAGAAATCGGGGGATCATCGGTGACGAAGCATTGGGAATCTGTCAACGTCTTTTTCAGATCTTACCGGGGACTCCTCAAAAACTTTTCCTAATGGCCGGAATCAACGATGTGTCACACGACCTGAGCACCGATAGTGTAGTCACTTTGATAACCAAAGTCATTGAGAAAATCCAAACCGAATCACCACGCACCAAACTCTATATACAGAGTCTTCTGCCTATCAACGAATCGTTCGGACGATATAAAACGATGACCGGGAAAACTGACCTGATACCCGAAATTAACCGCAAACTTGAAGCACTTGCCAAAGAAAAGAAAATACCTTTTATCCACCTCTTTCCATTATTTACGGAGAAAAACAGCAACGTGATGCGAAAAGAACTGACTACGGACGGATTACACCTGACAGAAGAGGGGTATAGAATCTGGAGTAAAGCACTGAAACGGTATCTGTAGCAGATACCGTTTCAGATATATTCTTTGAGTGCCGCCATATCTTCCAACGTCACTACTTTCTTATTGATCGAAATCAGCCCCTCTTTCATCATCTTATTTATCTCCTTCGAGAGTGCCGGACGCGTCACTCCCAGATATTCTGCCAATTGAACCTGATTGTGCTCCAGCAAGGCTGTATCCGGAGAAATCTTATGCTCCATAAAATAATAGACCAAACGGCTGCGCAGCATCTTATAAGACAGGATGCGCAGACGGGTAACCGTACATTTGTTGCAATTACCCGTCACACACAAGAAGCGATGCAACAAATCGGGTACAGAACTAATCAATTTAAAAACGGAAGTACGGGTAGCCATCAACAATACAGAATCTTCACTGGCAGTAAACGTAGCAGGTAAAAGATTCTTATCACCAAACAAATGAGGAGTGGCAAAAGCACGGGGAGCACGAATATCTTCTACTTTTACCAGGTTTCCCGCCACATCGACAATATTAACCTCCAGTTCCCTTTCAGTAGCACATAAATGATTGCAATAGGTATCCTGCTTCAATACGATCTCTTTCTGGCAACCTCGTACACCGAAAGTTCCAGCTCTTGTGGCAGCCGACGTTGCAAACTGTTATCCATATCCTTAAACAAAGATATCTGCCACAAAATCTTTTGATATTCGTCTGTAAACTCTACTTTTACCACGATGCTTGTCTTTTGAGCAAAGATAGCATTTTCTCCCGTACCAATCTTACCACTTAGTAAATAAAATGCGTGGATTGATATTCAGTGTCAACCAGCCCCAGTCCTGCCAACTTTTATGGTTGCCTCCCTTTACTATATCCATATACTTAGTTCCAAGCATAGTAGAATAACCGGCAGTCAGTTTTACGTCTTTCATCAAAGTATAATCTACCTGCATATCCAATTCCGACCCCAGGCAGCGTCCTTCCTTACCATCTGTAGCCATAACGTCATATGTAGTAGAGAAGTGATGATAATTCAACGAGAAACTCAATTTCTTAGTCGGTTTAAAGTCTACGCTCAAAATCTTATCCCACAACCCCTTATTGTAAGCCGATGCATAGAAATAGTCCATACCTCCGTAAAATTTATGATGTGTTCCATATAACGGGTCAAAAGTGCTCACTTTTTTACTATCGGGATCGCCGCTAAGATAGTCCGTACCCAGACTTACGCTCCACTTCGGATCAATTTTATAACCGGCTTTCAAGCTAAACATATAAGCAGATACTTTCTTGTCAGCCTTATTCTTTCCGAACTGATAATAAGCGCTGCCATTGAACAGCCACGCTCCGGGCGTGTATACCCAATAAGTGCCCATTGTCTGCATATTAGCTGTTTTACCATTTCCCTCCGTACCCGTTTCAAATCCGGTATTCATAAAAAGCAGCGAAACAGTGAAATCTTTAGCCCAATGACCGTTATACCAAACCGTTTGCATCGTTTTATAAGGTTGCGCTCCGGAAGCATAATAAGTGCCTCCGTATGAACGGTTTTCATCATTCTGATTGAAAGCCAATATCAAATGCAACTTATGCAGTTTACTTTCATATCCCAATTTTAATGCATCGTGAAATCGCCCGGCCACATTCCAGTCCAGTCCGCCAAGCAGACGCTCATCATCATACGACAACGGTTGCCTTCCCAACTGCGCAAATAATCCTTTTGAGAAGTCAAGGCGAGCCCACGCTTCATGCAAAATAAACCTTCCATTCTTATCAATCTGAGGATCCTGCCCCCACACTCCTACGTGCTGTGCAGAAAGTCTCATCTGTAACCTGTCACGCTGATACCCCAAAGAAAGCCGGGCACGCTCGTTAACAAAGAAAGTGGGTTCTTCTCCTTCCGGACGAGGATTCAATACTCCATTGCGGTATTCACCACGGGTACGTATCTGTGCATCAATTGTAAACAGATTCTCTTTCTGTTGCTGTGCAAAGACAGACAGTGGGGCTAAAAGCACAACTGTCCAAAATAGATTTGTGATTCTCATAACTCGGTTCTAAATTAGTAGTTAACGATTTATCAATTCAGATTATACGTATGTACGCTGGTCCCCTGTGCCGATGGCAGATAATTAATGCCATACCAGCACATCTGGAGTAATACGAAGCAAATGAGAAGTCCGACAAGCGCCGTACGCACTTTTTGCCTCCGGTTCATCCGAAAATGTATATAGCAAAGGTAACCGAGCCACGTAGCAGCCGCCCACGTTTCTTTGGGATCCCAACTCCAATAATGCCCCCAAGCTTCTTTTGCCCACAATGCACCAAACAACATTCCCAGCGTCATAAATGCCAGTCCCACATTGACCAGATTGTCACACAGTTCCATCTCACGTTCTTCCGGAGTTTTCTTTTTGATCCAAAGCAGATAAACAGCCATGACAGCCACCGCTCCCAACATAGCGTAAGCAAACATATAAACAATAACATGCGGTGCAAACCAAGGACTCTGCAGAGCAGGCATTAAAGTTTTATTGTGTATCTCAGGCTTAAACAGATTGATACAGACGAACACCAGCGAAAGAATAAAACTGAAACTCAAAATCCATTTATATCGCCAGCGGCTATACGTTATGATACCTGCCAAAGGTAAAAAGAAAGAGTACCACAAACGGGTTTCACCCATCGTACGCATCGGAGGCCGTTCCAGAGAGATCCACATCCCGAGAATGAAGGCAAAAAAGACAGCCAATCCCGCTAATGTAGCCGTATAGACCATCCATTGCCGCTTTCCTCTCCAGGCGGCAACCGCACCGATTACCCAGCATAAAAGTGCTACAATGGCAAAAATCACAAATTGATCCCAACTCATGTGTTGTCCTCCTTTCTTTTCTGTGACAAGGCAAACAGGCAGACAGCTCCCGCTATCATCATCCAGATACCGGTATAAACGACCGGCAACCATGGATCACGAACCAGTTCGAATACGCTGATATCACTCCAACGCCCTTTCGACTCGTCATAACTCAATTGATATATTTTCCACCCTTCCAACTCAAAAGGCTTATTCACCTCAATCGTAGCCGAATCACGGCGTCCCGATTCCGTATAAACCTTGACTTCGGATGCAAAACGACGGGGTTCACGTTCCGGCATCACCAGACTGGTCTGATCGTCAAGCCGGATAGCTTTATAAGGAAACATAAAACTCCCGCAACTCACCCATCCTTCACGCTGCTGTCCTGTCTTATTATTCACAGCTTTCAGATAAACAGCATAAGTAGCCCCCATTGAATGAAATTCTACAAAATTCAACGTATCCTGAGTCGCTACACTGGCAGCCAGAGGTATTTTCTTCTCGATACCAATTTCCCAATCAAGCAATCGTCCGGTATGAAAATTTTCTTCAATCAACAGGTTTTCCGGTTTCTTTGACGGTAATGCCTCACCTGTTTCATTATTTATCAGCATCAACTTCGGGGGGTATTCATCAATCGTAAAGTCCTGGAGTTCTATTGCCAGAGGTAACTCCCGCATTTTCAGGTTCTCGTCCAACGCGCGCCATTCTGCCTGTCCTGTTTTTGTAGTCATCCGCAAACGCTCCATATCGGCATTACCCAAGATAGCACCGGTCAGTGCAAGGAACAGTCCCAAGTGATTCAATACAAAAGGAAAATCACACCAGCGGAAATGGTGTATCCTCCGAATTGTGGTCAGTCCCAACAAAGTGATCATCCAAAGGAACAACAGCACAAACGAACATGCCGACAACATCTGCGAAAACCCCAGCCAGCTCTCAGCACCTAACAGAGGTACATCGGACTTCACTTGGCGAATCAGCCCCATCACTACAGTCAGCATCGCGACTGATACCATAGATGAAACGGCAGCCTGGCAGCTTCCCATCCACCGGATGAAATAACTCTTTTGCGAAAAGGCGTAGATCAGTAACAAGATAACAAGATACAATACTCCCACGCACACATTCATAGGGTATGAAAGAATGGAAAGCTCACATTTTCCTATCGTTATTTGTAGGAAAGTGCCTGTAAGAAAGAGCCCGCCACAGATAGCGAACCCCTCTTTATATCCCCAAGGTTCCTGCCATAGTCTACAGTTTAGCCAGACGACCGTTGGCCCTCGCTTTCTCCAACCACTCAGGTACTATTGTTTTCAGGAATTTGTCTTTCGCCTTACGCTCCTTCTCCATATCCAGACCGATGTATTCCTGTGCTTTTTCCTTTGTCGAAATATCAGGCATCGGAACGTCAGCCGTGTAGCCGTGCTGAGCCAGTACTTTCGAAATAGCCAACCGGGCCTGCAAAGCCTTGTCAAGCCCATGCCCCAGAATACGTTGTATCTCTTGCGGAGCATGGAACGCGCCTCCATGCGAAGCTACTCCGAAATCCCATCTCCACTGAGCCTGGCGAATCAACTTTAACGCCTCTGCCATTTGGGCATCTGTCGCACCCTTGTCCCATGCAAATTTAGCCTCAATATGTGCCTTAGCCAATTCATGCTCCAAACGGCCACGAATTTCGTTCGCTTTACGCTGGCGATCATATACATTATTTCTTAAAGTCTCTTCACTCTCCCTATGACACACCTGGCAAGTCCGGTCGATCATAGCCAACGGACTTTGAATGTGGTGATCGCTGAACTTCATGCCTCCCTCACTTTTGTAGGGCATATGACAATCGGCACACGATACTCCGCGTTGGGCATGAATCCCCATCTGAGAAATTTCATAATCCGGATGCTGCGCTTTCAGTATACGGGCTTTGCTCAACGCATGTGTATAATCAGCGAAGTCGGCCTCATCATAGTAGGCTTCCATATCTTCTACCGAGAATCCCTTATCCCAAGGGAAAGTCAGATATTTACCATCCCCCTTAAAATAGTACTCTACATGACATTGCACATACCAGCGAACGCATCTCCTGTGGAGTCGCTTTGTCTATATCTTTTCCCTGGCGGGCAAACCTCTCAAAGCCGGACGGCTGATATGCAATTTCATATTTGTCGGTTCATGACAGTCTGCACAACCTATCGGATTGACAACTCACTGCGCGAAAGCTCCCCACTTGTTGTTATAAAACGAGTCCACCCAATCGCCTCCATCATGCGAGGCACATCCGGACTCTTACAAGTCCAGCAGGTAGAAGGCTGCGGACCACTTTTATCATCCATCGGCGCACCGGTACGAAGTGAATGAGTAATGTCCTCAATGGCATGCATGTGCCCCCGTGGAGTCGAGTAATCCTTTGAAAATGCATATCCGGCCCATAGCACCACCATCTCAGGGCGCTGTTCAAGCACATCTACCGCTTCATTGCCATTAAACTCGCTTTTGAAATCGGTTTTTGCCGTTTCTTTCCACGTCTCGTACTGCCGGGGATAATTTTCTCCAAACACTTCGTTCCGGGCTTCTATTCCGGTAATCTCCACCCGTTTGTTATTGAAAACACTTACCGTTTCCGCCCTGCGCTCCATCAGTGAAGAGACTACAAGCCCGAGTACAAAAACGACTGCCATCGCTCCGCAGAACAACAGCCATCCCTGCCATGATTTCAGTTTCTTTTCCATAATTTGTTATCTTGATTTTTTATTTATTCTATCATCTTTCTCAACCACTCCGGTGTGGGAGAATCCGGATAAGGTACTAATGCGTCAGGAGTGGAGGCAGCACTGTTGCTTCCGCCATGCGGTACGTCCCGATGACAGTCCCAACAAGCTTTCCCTTCACCTACCTGAGACATCATATAATCTATTCGTCCCGTATTTACAAATTCCGTATTCAGTTGTGTATGGCAACGAATGCAATTGTTCATAATCACCTCCGCACTCTCTTTATTGGCCCGAAGCACATCCTTCTCGCCCCGTGTCAGAAATACAGCAACGTGACGCATGCCATCCATTCCCTTGAACACCCATTTCTTCACAGGATTTTCGTGGGGAACATGACAGTCATTGCACGTAGCATTCCTGCTATGCGAACTATGGAACCAGGTTGCATAATAAGGTCCCATGATGTGACAGTTGACACAGGCCGAAGGATCATCAGCCAGATAAGTATGTGCCCGGAGCATATAAAGAAAAAGAGCTCCTCCACCTACAATCACACCTGTTATAATGATCGCAAGTACTCTCCACTTACGCGAAGGGAGTAACCATTGGATATATTCTTTTACCTTCATAGTATGTATTATGCTATGTATTTATGCAAAGAAAAGGATTTTCATTTATAAAAGATGTAATCCAGATTACATTTGCGAAAGAAAAATAACCCATGCTAAAAAAACAAAAGATAAATAAAGGAGAGATAAGGTAGGGGCTTCTTAATAATCCTGACAGGGCTGATTTATTTTCTTACACTTACCGGATATTACTTTAATAACAAGTTTCAAGACGTGGGTACGATGAAAAGACTTTTCTATATACTTCAACCCCACCTTTTTATCTTCTGGAGAATATTTATCAAGCAGAAGTTCCAATGCCTTTCGCTTCTCAGTTTCTTCTAACTGACAAATCATAGTCCCGTTAATCACAATACTTTCATACTCGGTACTAAATTGATTGGAAACAACACGCGTGCGTCCTACCACGCAAAACGACGCCTGATTACAGTTTTGAAGTATACAAAGCTTACGCCCTTCGGGAGCACAATGAAAATAGATAGACTGTTGTTTATCCCATACATAATTAATGGGAATGCCATAAACACCTTCTTCAGTTGAAGAAATAGATAACACTCCGTATTCTCCATTTTCAAGTAAACTCATTGCTTCGTCTTCCGATAAAAGGCGGTCTTTCCGTCGGATTAAATCGTTGATATATTCCATTCTATCAAAATTTTAAAAGTAATATCAATTATTATTTTTACAAAATTTGTTACCTTTACCTTCCGAATAAGCAAAAATATAAAGATGAGACAATATTTACTAAATATAATACTGTTATTTTTAGGATTCACTATCATTTATTCTTGTTCACGGCATCAGCAAATAAACAGAACCATCTTTCTTGCAGATTCCATTATGGAATATCAACCCGATAGTGCGTTTAAATTATTAAAAACAATAAATCAAACAGATTTATCTGTTTCAGAAAACGCAAAATACGCATTATTATTAGCACAAGCACAGGATAAAGCCGGCCATCAATTAATCAACGATTCATTAATTTTGATTGCTATAAATCATTATGATCACTTATCAAAAGATAACAATAAAGCAAAAGCATACTTTTATTTAGGACGATTTTATCAAAACAATAATGATTATGCAAAAGCCATTAACTCTTATCTCATTGCAGAAAAAGCAACATCAGATCATGACACATTATTAACTTTGATATACGATAATTTGGGTACATGCTATAAAAACCAAGATTTTTATGACAAAGCCTTAGAAGTATATAAAGACGCATACTACATTTATAAACAATACAATAGCAAGAATATCCTATACCCACTTCGAGGAATGGCAAGCATATATGCTATTCAAGAACAGTTTGAGAAAGCTCTTAAATATTACCAAACAGCTCTCACCATTGCATCAAGTACCAATGACTCTACATGGCAGTCTATCTTATTTTGTGATATTTCCCGGATTTATGACAATAAAAACCTCTATGAAGCGGCATATAGTTATATAGTACGCTCTATTCAATATGCTCCACGCAGTAGCGATCTATCTGCTATGTATTTTTGGAAAGGAGAAATATTACACAATCTGAATCAATTGGATTCTGCTTTTTATTATATCAATTTAGCTAAAAAAAGTTCAGACTTAAATACACAGGCATCGGCATACCAAGCTCTATATGAAATAAAAAAAGAACAAGGAGAATTAAATGATGCAATTCTATACAATGACACGTCTCTCATTCTATATGATTCTATACAAGATTTAAACCATAGTGCGGAAATCAGTCACATACTAAAGCAACATGCGACAGAGACATTACAACAGGCCGAAGTTATAAAACGGCAAAAGCATACAGCTTTTCTTATTGTAACTACATTATTACTCATTGCGTGTATCACATTTATCTTTCTTTATAAAGATAATAAAAGAAAAAAAGTATACATTAAAATACAATGTGAATTAAGAAATAACCAAATAGAAAAAGATGAATTAAAAGAGAAAATCAAAACGCTGATTGATAGTAACACATATATTGCGGAAAGAAATAAAGAATTAAAAAAAGAAGAACTAAAGCAGCAACAAGTTGAATTATGGAGAAGAACACTTCAAATATGTACACGACTATTTCATACTTCCACATCATATAAAAAATTACATGCAATAGAAACAGCCAAATTTAAAAAAGAAAGAGAAGAAAAACAGAAAGAAATTAATTCCATACAGAAAGAGATAAACGAAGTTTTCATCGAAGCAATTCAGGAGTTACGAGAACAATATCCAAAACTAACACAAGAAGACCTCTTCTATTGCATTCTACAATATTTGCGTCTATCTACCTCTACAATCAAATTTTGTATGAGAGTTGAAAGTAACCAGGCACTCACCCAAAGAAAGTATCGCATAAAAAAACAAATCAGTCCCCAGACCTTTTCTATAATCTTTAATGAAAACTCTCCTTCAGAAGGAGTTTTATGAACTTTTATCACACGGCTCCTCCTCCTTGTTATATCAAAACCCATAAACATCTGATTATCAGCAATCATAAATCCTTCAATTGTTATCTCACATCAGTATCATCACTTGGGTATTGGACTATCTTTGCAGAAACATAAATTTATTTATCATGAAAAAGTTAACCTGTCTAATTACCCTATTCTTATTCATTAGTGTTGGCTATATAAATGCAGAAACAATGGCCTCAAGAAAGAAAATTAAAATGAAAGTAGAAACTCAGCACCATCAACGTTCTCTGCCCCCACCTTGTCCCGCAGAAGTTTTTATCTGCGGAAATACGGTTGATCTTATTTTCAGAGAAATAAATAAAACTGCAGTTGTCACAATTATGAATTTAGATACGGGAGAAGCCATTCATTACAATGTTTCAACAAACGATTGTAGTATCTCTATCGATTTAGGCAACAATCAAAGTGAATCAAACTATAATATTGAATTAATACTGGATGGCAAAGCATATACCGGAGAATTTACAACAAATGAAATCTGAGATTTTATTTTTAAATAATAACAAGCTCTTTCTCTCAAAGAGCATAAATCTTTTTATACATGAAAACCATTTCTAAATTATTTTTACTATTTTCAATAATTCTACTTTCATCATGTGATGAAACAGAATTGGATCAAACGGTGACTAATCAAGTAAATCCGCAAAAAGAAGAAGATTCCAGAATTGTATTCAATAGTGCAAAAGAGTTTTATAACACCCTTGATACACTATCTTACATGACTTATGAAGAACAAACAGAATGGATTCGTGCCTCGGGTATTAAATATCCGCTATATAAAGACCTTGAATTTTGCGAAGATGAAGTCATGACAGAAATGCCTAGAGCATTTCAAGCACTATTCAACCATAAAATGGAAATACAAATAAATGATACCGTAATCGCATTTGAAAAAGGAAATATGTACGTAAAATCAATTAAAGGAAAGACATTGACTGTCCCATTTTTATATGGGCAAGTAGGAGTTAACCAAGAGGAATCAGAAGTAACAACAAGGATGGTTTACGATGTACCATATGGAAAGATTGGAACATCATATCAGCATGAATTCAAAATACCAGGAGGTAAATCCAAATATAAATATGTTCATGAATTAAAGTCTGTTCTTATTCATGAAATGCAACCTCCCTATGTAGAATGGAGCCGTCTATTCTTAGTCTTAAAATTAGAGTGGAAAGGCAAGAAAAAATGGAAAGTTGCAGAAAAAGAAGAAAGGAATATAGATGTAAACTTGGATGTATGCAAACAAAAATTAACAAAAGTAAAATATAACCAAGAGATTCTACTCGGTACTAAAGGCATTGTACCTGGTGAAAAACATCGTATTTACATATCCGGTTCTATAACCCATGAAGTAGTAGGGATACCATCAACTAGAAGAGTTAATAACTGGCATACACCATTGCCAGCATGGAATGCAGTACAATAACACTAAACCTTAAAACTATCATCAGAAAACTGTCTTCACATTTAATTAAATGTTAAAGACAGTTTTCTGATAACCGTCCTTATTATTGAGAAACAATTTCAACCAACTGAACATCATAAACCAATGTTGAGTAAGGCTGTAAATCACCACTAGGACCTGTAGCTGAACCATATCCACTCTTCCAAGGAATATATAAAGTCCATCTCTCTCCAACTTTCATTTGCTGCAAGGCCCATGTCCATCCAGAGATTACCTTATCAACTGTAAACCCAACAGGCTTACTAAAACCATCTGGATCCTTCCCTGTAAATGTTTGTTGTACTATATCACCATTAAAATAGCTCATTCTGTAATTTGTCACTACAGAATCCGTATACAAAGGAGACACATTACTTGTCGGAGGATAATCAATATTTTTCTTATAATAAATATAATTCCTATTCACCTGATCAAGAACAGAATAGATTCTTTCTGCAATTGGTGTCTGCTCCGTCTGTGCAGCAGCCTCAGCAGCTATAGAATCTATGAACATTTCGCCACGAGCTTTCCAGTTGTCATACTTACCAGCTTCTTTCGTCTCCTCACAGGAAACAAAGATAAGAGCCAGTAACAGCAACGGCAATAAATAGATTTTTTTGTTCATTCGCTAAAGGGTTATTGGATTGTTTTCAACAACGAGGTAATACTTACCCGGTCGGCAATGATATTATTCAATTCAGAGATTGCCACACGTTCCTGCTCCATAGTGTCGCGGTTACGTAGTGTCACACAGTTGTCTTCCAATGTCTGATGGTCAACAGTCACACAGTACGGAGTACCGATGGCGTCCTGACGACGGTAACGTTTACCGATACTGTCTTTTTCATCATACTGGCAATGGAAGTGGAACTTAAGATTGTCAATGATCTCACGAGCCTTTCAGGCAGTCCGTCTTTCTTTACCAACGGCATTACAGCCAGTTTCACCGGTGCCAATGCAGCAGGCAATTTCAATACAACGCGGCTTTCACCATTTTCCAGTTGCTCTTCGCAATAAGCAGCCGACATAATACTGAGGAACATACGGTCAACACCGATCGACGTTTCGATTACGTACGGAGTATACGATTCGTTCAGTTCCGGATCGAAATACTTAATGCTCTTTCCGAGAATTTTTCGTGCTGAGAAAGGTCAAAATTCGTACGGGAGTGAATACCTTCTACTTCTTTGAAACCAAATGGCATCAAGAACTCAATGTCGGTAGCGGCGTTTGCATAGTGAGCCAGTTTATCGTGATCGTGGAAACGATAATGATCGTCACCAAAGCCCAGTGCCTTGTGCCACTTCAAACGAATTTCTTTCCATTTCTTGAAATATTCCAATTCGCTGCCCGGACGAACAAAGAACTGCATCTCCATCTGTTCGAACTCACGCATACGGAAGATGAACTGACGAGCTACAATCTCGTTACGGAAAGCTTTACCGATCTGAGCGATACCGAAAGGAACTTTCATGCGGCCGGTCTTCTGTACGTTCAGATAATTGACAAAGATACCCTGTGCCGTCTCCGGACGAAGATAGATCTTCATCGAACCATCGGCAGTAGAACCCATATCGGTAGAGAACATCAGATTGAACTGACGAACTTCTGTCCAATTCTTAGTACCGGAAATCGGGCAAGCTATTTCTTCGTCAACAATGATCTGACGGAGCTCTTCCAGATTGTTATCGTTCAGCGCTTTTGCGAAACGTTCGTGCAATGCATCACGCTTTGCCTGATGCTCAAGAACACGCCCATTGGTGCTGCGGAACTGAGCTTCGTCAAAAGCTTCACCAAATCTTTTGGCAGCTTTGGCCACCTCTTTATTAATCTTATCATCGTACTTAGCCAATTGATCTTCAATCAGCACATCGGCACGGTAGCGTTTTTTAGAGTCTTTATTATCAATCAACGGATCGTTAAATGCATCCACATGTCCGGAAGCCTTCCAGATGGTAGGGTGCATAAAGATTGCAGAGTCAATACCGACAATGTTTTCGTGCAGCAACACCATGCTGTCCCACCAGTATTTTTTAATATTGTTTTTCAGTTCAACACCCATCTGTCCGTAGTCATACACCGCGCCCAGTCCGTCGTAGATATCGCTTGAGGGGAACACAAAACCGTATTCTTTGCAATGTGATACTAACTTCTTAAAAACATCTTCTTGTGCCATCGTCTTATTTACAATTTAATCATTTACAATTTACATTTCGTACATCTGCCTGTAAGCCAGACTCAGAAATAATCTGCAAAGTAAATGATTTTTTTCAATTAAATTCGTATTTTTGCCTGCACATCACCCAATAATGGTGTAAAAAAGATAATTTGTTGTTAAAACCAGAGGGAAATTTGATTTTATGAGCGAAGAGAACAACGAGATTACGGAAGGACATTCTGACTATAAGCCGGCGGACTCACATAACGAAAGCATTAAACATCAACTTACAGGAATGTACCAGAATTGGTTTCTGGACTATGCTTCATACGTTATCCTCGAGCGAGCCGTGCCCCACATCAATGACGGACTGAAACCGGTGCAACGCCGCATCCTGCACTCCATGAAACGCATGGACGACGGGCGGTACAATAAGGTGGCCAACATCGTAGGACATACCATGCAGTTTCACCCTCATGGCGATGCATCCATCGGTGACGCATTGGTACAGCTGGGGCAGAAAGACCTGTTGGTTGACTGCCAGGGAAACTGGGGTAATATCCTTACCGGTGACGGTGCTGCTGCTCCTCGTTATATTGAAGCACGCTTGTCGAAGTTTGCACTCGATGTAGTATTCAACCCCAAAACCACCGAATGGAAGTTGTCGTACGACGGACGCAACAAGGAGCCTATTACCTTACCGGTAAAGTTCCCGCTTTTGCTGGCGCAAGGTGTAGAGGGTATCGCCGTAGGACTTTCATCCAAGATACTGCCACACAACTTCAACGAACTGTGCGACGCATCCATCAGCTATCTGCGTAACGAGGAATTCAAACTATATCCCGACTTCCAGACCGGAGGTTCTATTGACGTATCGAAATACAACGACGGCGAACGCGGTGGAGCAGTCAAGATACGGTCTAAGATCAATAAAGTAGACAACAAGACGCTGGCTATCACCGAAATCCCTTATGGCAGAACCACGACTTCGGTCATCGACTCCATCCTGAAAGCTGTTGATAAAGGAAAGATAAAAATACGCAAGGTAGACGACAATACGGCGGCCAACGTCGAGATTCTGGTCCACCTGGCACCGGGCACCTCGTCCGATAAGACAATCGATGCCCTTTATGCATTTACGGACTGCGAAGTGAGCATCTCGCCCAACTGCTGCGTCATTGACGACCAGAAACCGCACTTCCTCACCATCAGCCATGTGTTGAGAAAATCGGCCGACAATACATTGTCCCTGCTCCGCCAGGAACTGGAAATCAAGAAAGACGAACTACAGGAAAACCTGCATTTCGCCTCACTTGAAAAGATATTCATCGAAGAACGCATTTATAAAGATAAAGAGTTCGAACAATCCAAAGACATGGATGCCACCTGTGAACATATCGACCGACGGTTGACTCCTTTCTATTCACAATTCATACGCGAAGTGACAAAGGACGATATCCTCCGCCTGATGGAGATCAAGATGGGGCGTATCCTGAAGTTCAACTCCGACAAAGCTGAAGAGGCGATTGCCCGCATGAACGAAGATATTGCCGAGATCAACAACCACTTGGCCAATATCGTGGAATATACCATCCAATGGTACCGGATGCTGAAAGAGAAATATGGCAAAAACTTCCCTCGTCGCACAGAGTTACGCAACTTCGACACCATCGAAGCCGCCAAGGTAGTGGAAGCCAACGAAAAGCTCTATATCAACCGTGAAGAAGGTTTCATCGGAACGTCCTTAAAGAAGGACGAATTCGTGGCATGCTGTTCGGATATCGACGATGTGATTATATTCTATCGCGACGGACGTTACATGGTGACTCCGGTAGCCGACAAGAAGTTTGTGGGCAAAAACGTGATTTACGTCAATGTCTTTAAGAAGAATGACAAACGTACCATCTACAACGTAGCCTACCGTGACGGCGCAGAGGGAACACATTATATCAAACGGTTTGCAGTCACTTCCATCGTACGTGACCGTGAATACGACGTGACTCAAGGCAAGCCCGATTCACGCATTTCCTACTTCAGCGCCAACCCCAATGGGGAAGCGGAAATTATCAAAGTCACCTTGAAACCGAATCCGCGTGTACGACGCATCATCTTCGAACGTGACTTTAGTGAAGTGACCATTCGTAGCCGGCAAAGCCAGGGCGTCATCCTGACACGCCTGCCGGTACACAAAATTGTTTTGAAACAACGGGGTGGTTCCACACTGGGCGGACGTAAAGTATGGTTTGACCGTGACGTGCTCCGCCTCAACTACGACGGACGAGGCGAATATCTGGGTGAATTCCAGAGCGACGACAACATTCTGGTTGTACTGAATACCGGAGAATTTTATACTTCGAACTTCGACCTGAGCAATCACTACGAAGACAATGTAAGCATCGTCGAGAAGTTCGATCCCAATAAGATATGGACAGTTGCCCTTTACGATGCCGACCAGCAGAATTATCCGTACCTGAAACGTTTCTGCTTTGAAGCCACTACACGCAAACAGAATTACCTGGGCGAGAACAAACACAATCGCTTGATCCTGATGACAGACGAGTATTATCCAAGATTGGAAATCATCTTCGGAGGCCATGACAGTTTCCGTGACCCTGTTGTCGTCGACGCCGAAGAGTTCATTGCCGTCAAAGGTTTTAAAGCGAAAGGGAAACGCCTCACGACTTATACGGTAGAAACCATCAATGAACTGGAGCCAACCCGCTTCCCCGATCCGCCACAAAACAACGAAGAAGATGACACCGGGGAAGAGCCGGAAAATCTGGACCCGGACAGTGATAAAACAGAAAACGACATACTCGACGAAATGACCGGACAGATGAAACTGTTTTAGCACAAGTCCAAGATAAAACTGCGTATGAAAGTAAAACAAGCATACTGCTATTACTGATGATAGCAACCGCTCTCCCCTTTCGGGGAACGGAAATGGCAACGGCACAGACTCACTTCAGGCTACCCGCTATGTGACACGCGCCACCATGTACGGTGTGGGATATACCAATGTATTCGACACCTACCTTTCTCCGCAGGAATACAAGGGAATCGAGTTCCGCATCAGCCGTGAGACCATGCGTATGACAACTCTGGGTGACGGCAATGTCTCGGTTCAGAACTTTTTTCAGGCAAACCTGGCATACACTCACAACCGGGTAGATAACAACAACACCTTTGCCGGACTGGTGAACTGGAACTACGGATTGCATTATCAGTTCCGCATTACAGACAACTTTAAGTTGCTTGCCGGAGGAATGGGAGACTTCAACGGCGGTTTTGTCTACAACTTACGTAATACGAACAATCCGGCCTCGGCACGCGCCTACATCAACCTCGACGCTTCGGGAATGGCCATCTGGCATACCAAGATAAAAAATTATCCGCTGGCTTTGCGCTATCAGGTCAATCTGCCGGTAATAGGGGTCATGTTCTCCCCCCACTACGGGCAGTCCTATTATGAGATATTCACACTCGGACATGCCAGCGGAGTGATCCGCTTCACCTCCCTGCACAATCAGCCCGCATTGCGGCAGATGCTATCGGTCGACTTCCCGATCAGATATACCAAAATGCGCCTCAGCTATTTGTGCGATCTTCAGCAATCCAAACTGAACGGAATTAAGACACACACGTATTCGCAAGTATTCATGGTGGGATTTGTACGACCTGTTCCGCATCCGCAACAAGAACGGCACTCCCCTGCCACCGGCTGTCAGAGCCTATTAACAGAAAAGCGCCATGAAGAATCCGATCATTTATAGAATACTGCAACAGGGTTTCTGCCTGATTTTCTGCCTGGGGCTTCTCTCTTCCTGCATTCGGGAAGAGGAGTTTGTCAATAATCCACAGGGAAATTTCGAGCAGTTGTGGAAAATCATCGACGAGCAATACTGTTTTCTCGACTATAAACAGATAGACTGGGACGAGATTCACACCCGGTATCAAAAGCTTATCACCCCGAATATGGGCAGCGAAGGACTATTTGAAGTATTGAGCGAAATGCTCTACGAACTACAGGACGGACATGTCAATCTGGCCTCGGCTCACAACGTGTCTTATTACGACGCCTGGTATCAGGACTATCCCCGCAACTTCCGTGCAGACCTGCTGGAAGATTCCTATCTGGGACGCGCCAGTACGGATTATCGCACGGCAGCAGGCCTTAAATACAAGATACTGAAAGATAATATCGGCTACATACGGTACGAAAGTTTCGCCGACCCGGTCGGTAACGGTAATCTGGACGAAGTGCTCTCCTATCTGTCGGTATGTAACGGACTGATTATCGACGTGCGCGACAATGGCGGCGGAAATGCAACCAACTCCGCCCGTATCGCTTCCCGTTTCACCAATGAAAAGATATTGACGGGATACATCTCCCATAAGACAGGCACCGGACACAACGACTTCCAAGCCTTATGCCATCTATCTGGAGCCTGCCAACGGAGTACGCTGGCAAAGAAGGTAGTAGTGTTAACCAATCGCCGCTCTTTCAGTGCGACCAATGACTTTGTCAACCACATGCGTTGTCTGCCCAATGTCACCACCATCGGAGACAAAACCGGAGGAGGTTCGGGTATGCCTTTTACTTCCGAACTGGATGGAGCGTACGTTTCTCTGCCAGCCCCATTTTGATGCGGAGATGAATCACATCGAGTTTGGCATTGAACCGGACATCAAGGCAGATATGCTGCAAGAAGATGAATTAAGAGGAAAAGATACGCTGATAGAAATGGCCCGTAAACTCCTCAGTGAATAACTTTATTACTCATAAGTTTGCAAAATCAGAGAGTAAATATTTATTAAGCGAATGTGGTATGTATAACCGGTAGTCGCACCAGACTTAGGATCTGGTTATACGACTACATAAGTATTTCTACTCATTATCCGATATATCTGACGGCTCAGAAAGCATTAATGCGGATTTTGCACCATATTCGGGTTAGCATCTATCTCTGCCTGCGGAATAGGTAATGCTACCCGCGGATCAGACGGACTAATAACTGCAGCAGCTGCTACAGAAGGCAAATGCCAGCCACCGGTGCGGCTTACAGACAAACCATTACGCATAGCATCGAAGAAAGCATGTCCCTCTCCTACCAATTCCTTACGACGTTCTTTCAGTATACGCTCCAGGCTCAACTCCGTTTCTTTCACGGACTTCACAGGATTGGCACGACTCACTATGGCATTAAGGCAATCCAAAGAAAACTTTAGGTTCTCTGCTCCCCCCAACTTAAAGGCAGCCTCGGCAGCATTCAGGTAAACTTCGGAGAGACGGATAATACAGATGTCGTTATCCTGCGGATTATCTCCGGTCTTGCCCGGATACTTATTTAGATATTTAGGATAACCCTTGGAACCTTCGGGCAATATGTCCTCTTCCGGTTTCTCCGGCAAACGATTCAATGAATGACGCACGTCATCCGGATCTTCTCCCAACAGATCGAGGAATGCTTTGGTCAGTACAAGGTTGTTCCAGTCCTTTACATTATCGGCATAAACCATTGGAGCACCTTCTCCCCCCGTCCCACCATCAGGCTCAGAAAGAGTGTAGTAAAATTCAAACAGTGACTCAGAACTGAAATCTTTTCCCCATACAGTAGGGTATTCATCATGTGTGAACAACTGATACAATCCACCGTTATTCATCACTTCCTTGGCCAATGCAAGAGCCTTTTCATTATCATTCATATAAAGATATACCCGTGAAAGTAATGCTTTGACACTCCATACATTAAGATAACCGTTTTTCTTATCAGCAGAGAGTGCCGAGAGTTTCAATGCACCTGTCATATCGTCTATCACCTGCTGATAACATTCGGCTACCGTATTGCGGGCAGGCTGGTGAGTAGGCAAAGTCGTTTTAATCTCGATGGGTACTCCCAAAGAAGTTCCGTTATTCAAGGTATAGGGCATAGCAAACAGACGGGTGAGATCGAACAAAGCCAATCCACGTAAAGCAAGCGCTTCAGCTTTGATGCAGTTGAGAGCAACAGCATCATCAGTAACCACCGCACCGGACTCTATTCTTTCCAGCAGGCTATTTGCCTGATGAATGACACTATAAGGCTGATTCCATACACGGGTAATATTCAAGGCATCATCTGCCGTAACATTAAACTCATAATAAGGTGATACACGTTTTCCGGCTCCCTTGCTGACACGCGCTTGAACATCTTCACCACGGCAATCGGCATAATAGAGATAATTGTCGCCATAATAACTATGTGAAGCAGCAATGCGATAAATGCCGTTCAAAGCTATTTGCGCCTCCTCAAGCGTACGGATGGCTTGTGGAGTAGTCACAGAAGTAGATGGATTCAAATTCAGCCAGTCGCCGGAACAAGAAGAACCCACAAGCGACATAGCGGCAAACATGTATATAAGTGTACGTTTCATATATCTGAATATTAATAATGATGAATGATTAGAAAGTTATCTCAACCCCAAAATTGAAGGTACGCATGGGAGGAGCCTCGCAGAACACCTCACCATTAACCGGTACTTCAGGATCATATTGTTTCCATTTGGCCCATGTCAGCAGATTACTTCCTGAAAGTAGACACGTGCATTCTCTATCAATGCCTTTTGTACCCATCTGCCAGGAAGTGTGAAACCAAGTGTCAGGTTCTTGAGGCGGATGTGGTCGGTACTGTGAATATAGCGGGATGAATTTTGTGGTCCGGCTCCTGTTCCAATACAAAACGGGGAACATCAGTTCTATCTCCCGGCTTCTGCCAACGGTCCAAAGCATATACAGGCAGGTTGTATGATTTTTCTTTACTACCGTCAGTTTCTATCAGAGTACCTGTCTTGTCAAAAGAATATCCTCCCAGCGAATAGGTAAAGGTAAGTCCCAGATCAAACCACTTATAAGAAAGGATGTTAGTAAACCCTCCCGATATCTTAGGATCAGCAGATTTATACGGAATAGCTTGTGCTTTAGAAGCATCATCAGTCATCTCCCTATTATAATTCCCCTTTTCATCTTGCGTATTGAGATAATAAAGCCCTTTCCCGGTCGACGGGTCTACTCCGGCAAACTCTTTCACATAAAACTATTGTAAGGAAGTCCTATTTTATGAATAAACCAAGAGCCCTCGACAGATTGCTTTATATCTCCGTCCAGTGCCACGATTTTATTACGGTTATGTGTCAAGTTCAACACCGATGTCCAGTTGAAGTCAGGACCGGCAAAATTAATTGTACGCAGTTCGAACTCCACCCCTTTGTTGTTAAGCTGACCGATATTTGCAAGATAATTCAGAAAACCGGTAGTGGAACTGATAGGGCGATTATAAAGCAAGTCCTTTGTATCGCGGTTGTAGTATTCGAGATTCACAAAGATACGGTCAATAAAAGTCAGGCTAAGCCCAATATTCAGATTATAGTTCTTTTCCCATTTCAGTTTGGGATTGGCTTGAGCAGACTCGTATGAACCTGCTGCCCCCATATAGTTCTGCCCATAACTGTATAACCCCATATATCCGTAAAAGCTCCCGGCTGATTACCATTGACACCATAAGAAGCACGGATTTTCACATCGTTCAATACCGGCTTCACAGCCTCCATAAAAGGTTCACTACTCAGATGCCACATACCGGAAACAGACCAGAAGTCTCCCCACCGGCTTTCCGGAGCAAGGCGTGAACTGCCATCAGCGGCGATAACTACCTGCAATGTAATAACGATTATCGTAATCATAGTTCAAACGGGACAGATAAGAAATCATTCTGTATGCCTGTGTAGAAGAAACAAAGCTTTTCAGCACAGCGGCATTATCCGGTTCAAGCAACACATCCGAAGGGAGCTTAGCCTTCTCTCCATAGCTTTATCACTCTGATAGCTTTCCAATTCATAGGCAGCCAAAATGTCAAGGTGATGTTTAGCGGCAAATGTATGGGTATAATTGAGTGAAGTAGATGACAATAACTTACCATATTCGGTAAATCCCTTTGAGGTCTGAGCATCACTTCCGCTCTTGGGGCCTGCCCGCTAAGCGGATTCAAATAGCGGGAATCTTTCTGTACAGTATAGTCATAGCTCAGAGTCTCTTTCAGTTTCAATCTTTGATGATATCTACCGAAGCATAACCGGTGGAAAACATACGGGTCATACGACTGCGGTTATAGTCAGTACGGATGTCACGAAGCGGATTCACATTGGTGCCTGCATAGGACCCCACATAGTTGCCCGAAGCGTCGCGCACAGGCATAGAAGGTGTGGCAGATACAGCAACACAAAGAAAGGGATTGATATTGGAACCGCGCTCCTCGTTCATCTCCTGGCTTATCTGGGTGAACATCATGTTACCTCCTACTTCGACACGGCTACCTATTTTATGTGTCATGTTCAGGCGGGCAGAGTAACGGTCCAGATTAGAATTCTCGACCAAACCTTCCTGACGGTTAAAGCCGAGAGAAGCATAAAAAGTAGTTCGCTCGTTGCCTCCGGAAGCAGTCACCTCGTAGTTTTGATTATGAGCGGTTCGGATCAGTTCTTTCCTCCAGTCAGTATATCCCAGTTCCGGTATTCCTGCATATGTATCAATATTGGCATTTGCATATGCTTCGGGAGATTGGAGCCCTTGTCTACTGCAGAGTTGTAAAGACCTTCATAAATCATTTCACGGCGTTGTTCACCGTTCAATGTGGGACGGAAGTTGACAGCTGCATTAGAAAAACCTCCGCTGGCACTCAAAGTGACTTTAGTCCGTCCTACCGCTCCTTTCTTGGTAGTGATCAGAATCACTCCATTCGCGGCACGCGAGCCGTAAAGAGAAGCGGCGGCGGCATCCTTTATCACCGTAATATTCTCGATATCGGCAGGATTAAGGGTACTCATTACATTTGTTTTGGCATTATTCATATAGGCGGCATCAGCTCCCGTACCGGCTCCCATACTGCCGGAAGTGACCGGTATACCATCAATAACAAAAAGCGGTTCATTGGATGCATTGAATGACCCCATACCACGGATACGGATGCTCTGGTTAGCTCCCGGCTGACCGGAACCGGAAGTTATGTTTACCCCCGTTGTCATACCTTGCAACTTCTGTTCTACAGAAAGTACCGGTACGTTTTTCAGCATGTCGGCCCGTAAGGTGTTAGCTGATCCGGTAAAGGATGACTTTGAAAAATTTCCGTATCCGGTCACCACTACTTCATCCAGATTAAGTGATTCGGGTTGCAACACCACATTCAAGACTCCATTCTTCGGCACTTTGACCTCAGACGATTTCATTCCTATATAGGATATGACAAGGATTTTATCTGATGGTTCTATTTTCAGAGTGTAACGGCCATCCATATCCGTTACCACTCCCTCCCGGTACCCCTTTTACGGCAACCGTAGCTCCGATAAGCGGCTGTTTATCCTCCGATGACGTCACTAAACCTTTTATTTCCAACTGTTGTGCTTGCACATATATACCACACAGACACAACAATACAATCAATATTGCTCTCAAATTTCTCATTGGCTAATCCTTTTAAATCTACAAATACCTATTTGCATTTATACTCCAATAATTATACCTCAAAAAATACTGGTGAAGTAAGCAAATCATAAACATCAGTATATAAAAGAATTAAGTCTTCAAGAAAGAGCCGGAATAAAAAGACGGATTGTAGAATTGTTCCACATTTATGAGGAGCAGTTCTACAACCCGCTTTACAAAACATCGATATCACAAAACAGGAACCAAGCATTAAGGCAGATATGCTGCAAGAAGACGAAATGAGAGGAAAAGATACATTGATAGAGATCGCCCGCAGATTCCTCAGTGAATAACTTTATTGCCTATAAATTTGTAAAATCGGAAAAAGTATCTATCTTTGCAACGCAAAACTCCAAACGAGTGAGCATTTAGTGAGCGGATGTGGCGTAATTGGTAGCCGCGCCAGACTTAGGATCTGGTGTCTCGCGACGTGTAGGTTCGAGTCCTATCATCCGCACAAACTTTCAATGTTTTACAACAGAAACCCGCTAAAACTGTAGTTTTAGCGGGTTTTTTTATCTGTAACAGATAAGCTATCCGAAAAATACAAACAAAAAAAATAGACACCGGCTGAATAAGATAACTTAGGTTTCGGAAGTGAGTTTACGCCGTCTGAACCGGTATCTTCCTCCTTATACCTTTCTTCAATTAACATTGTTAACGTCTTTTGCAGGTTGTCAGGTTCTTGTGCGCAGATAACAAGTTTTTTGCATTTAAAGAACTTCTTATTCACATCCAAAGAACAAGCTTTAACTCTGTGTTAAAACAAAGCTTTTGAGGACAAAAATCTTACTTTTTAAAGATATTGATTTTCAGATGGTTTAGTCTAAGATTCGCTTCCTCACCTCACGGATGGACTCTGCGGGCGAAAGCCGGGATACTTGCTTTTTTGTCAACTATAAACGAGGGCTTACACGTCCGAAAACTGAATTAGATTCCATGAGTAAAAGAAAACTTACCACCAAATTTGAAGAAGAACCATTTTTCGCCTTTCGATCTTCCATCTTACACCCGCCGTTTTGGGAGCACATCAGGAACTAATTCACTGACTTACAACAGAAAGAAGTTCACTTTTCAAGTAAAAATATCGTTTAGAGCATTTTGTTTTCCTTTAATGTTTAACCGAAAATGGTATACTATGTTATATCAGCCCGGGTAGCAGGACTCATCATAAAACACTTAGATACAATCCATTAAAGAGTTTATGTTTTAAGATACCAACTGCCTTGTTTCTTCCAGATTCTTATTTGATATTGATTTGAAAACTCACTAACCTGACCGATAATCTATCTTAAGGTTAAACCCAATAGCATCACTTAGTCTGATAATTGCAAAGAAAAGAGAACCGCTGTCCTCCGGGGGGATAGAGTGACAGCGGTTCGGCGAGCTAACTGGTTAGGTGAGCGGGATTTAGATCCAAGGCCAATTATAAAAGAAAATTGATCATGAAAGATTAAAGTGCTATAGTCCGTCTATAATGACAGGCGTTTTGTGATAACGGCTCTTTTTGCACATTTGGTTGATTCGGGATTTATATTTAGGAGTAGCATAGGCATAACTTGGCGTAACTTTTAAATGTGAATATTTCACCTTGTGAATTTCTAAAAGAAGTTCAGCCACAAAACAATCATTTCTGAACGTTCGACCATGCAGGGGGAGCAGAAACAAACTAAATATTCAGGGTCACGAGTGGAAAGCACATAACGTAGAGTCTTCTTACCTCGCTGGAAAATATATTCCAACCGATACCATCCGCTTGCGTTGGTTCTCCGCCGATGGAAATACAGGATTTTAATAATAGGTTTGCCCATAGCACAAACGTATAATCGGGCAGGGAAGAATGAACGGCCCTGCTGACCCGCTGAACTATTTGACATTCGATGCCGAAACAAGGAAAGAAAAATATGCTAACCCATTACAAGTTAGACACGGGGGCAGGAGCCGTTTTATCCAGAAACTGTAGGTATATAAAATTATACACCTACAGTTAGTGTAAAACAAAGGTGATTTCTCCCCTTGTTTCTGCCTTACAAATATCAAATAGTTCACCACAAAGATGGTGATAATTTTTGAATTACCATAGCAAACGGCTAAAAATGTATAATTGAACACTTTTGGCGATGGGATTGTTTGCTGAACGCTCTTTGTATAGGGGAATTTAACGAGAAGAGAACGGTTCTACTTACCCGCTTGAACTACATCAATTTCAATGCGAAACAAAGAAAGAAACATATGCCGACCCATTACAGTATCAGGCACGGAGCAGAACCGTTTATCTAAAGTTTTTAAATAGTCGTCTCTCAGCAGCCGCCAAGTAACAGACAAGACCGACGCTACAGGAAACACACAAAGGTGCACATAATTTCCGGTATCACCAGCACAGTACCTACACATTTTTTTCCTTTTTTCTTAAACTCTCCTAAGGACACGGACGGACAGCCGACCTGTCCTTGTGTGAATAAGGATTATAATAAATCAGTGATTATCTTGGCTGGCATTTCCATTTTAGAAAAAGCAAAAAGTTTTTTGCCAAGATCCTTAAGTGAAGCTCCTATATGATAGACCTCTAAATTATCTATAATTAAAAATCGATCATGTGCGTGCTGGTAGGTACGTATATCTATTGGGGGGTATTGGCTGTTGTGCTTTGTCAAATCTAATTCTAACTGTGGAGTTACTTGCTTGGTATATATGATAGAAGTCACTCCGGGCAAACGTTTACTCAATAGTAAGAGCACGCTTTCATCGACAAAGTTGTCAATCAATACTAAAGATGACTTTGCAGACTTTATCAACTGAGCGGAAAAGACATAGGCATCGAAAATCTGTCCGTTGAAAAAGACACCTTCAATAGGAGGTAATGAAGTCCGGACGAAAAAGTCGACTTTGTTTGTTAACTCTTCCAGTTGCCGGTCATGGGTGTTTGCTTTGTTTTCCAACTGCTCCACGCGCTGATTGATTGCGTAGCCTTTTAATAGATATTCTTTAAGTACTCCTGTTGACCATTGGCGGAACTGGACTCCTCGCTTGGAATTCACACGATAACCTACGGAAATAATCATATCCAGATTATAATATTCAAGAATGCGGGTAACCTTTCTATTACCTTCCATTCGAACTGTTCGGAATTTCCGAACAGTTGATTCAGCAGATAATTCATCTGAGTCATATATATTTCTTATATGCTCACTGATATTGGCTTTACTTGACTGGAATAAGTTAACAATTTGTGCTTGTGTCAACCAAACGGTTTCATTCTCTATTCGCACTTCCAGTTTTATAGTATTGTCTGGTTGGTATAGTATTATTTCTCCGTGTTCCATATTAGTATTTGCCATATTTTTCAAAATTATTTTTTCGTAATCAAGTGATTCACGGCTCTGTTGCCCCATTACGAAATTAATATGGGTGTGGAATCACACACAAAGGTGCACATAATTTCCGGTATCACCAGCGCAGCCCCTACACATTTTTTCCTTTTTTCTTAAACATCCATCAAGACACAGACGGGCAGCCGGCAATGAATTTCGGTAGAAAATACCGTACGACGCAGGAGCGCAGGATATTTTGTGCTGAAATAGCGTAGCGGTCATTGATGAATGAACGTCTGCGCCCTATCTTTGTGCGAGAAAAGAGGAAAAAGTACGTCTATCGCTTGCCTTCGTCTTCCGGGTTGAAAGGGTAGTTGAATCATAAATCTTTGTAATTGCTGAACTTTTCGTTTGTTTATATGTAATATATACGTTACCATTGTCGAATGGTAAAGAAGGTTAGGGAACTCCTTTTGCATAAGTCGTACTTTATATGGAGCAATCTCCAAAAGTACAAAACAAGATTACTAAAATCTTAGAAATCTTAGAATATATAGAATGTATCCCGACGAAGTATCTTAAACACATAGAGGGCACAGACGGCCTGTATGAAATGCGTATCACCTTAGGTAGTGATATATTTCGTGTCTTCTGTTTTTTCGATAAGGGACGATTAGTGGTTTTGCTTTCCGGTTTTCAGAAAAAGACGCAGAAAACCCCTAAAAAAGAGATAGATAAGGCTGTCCGATTGATGGCCCAATATTATGATGATAAAAAAAGGAGGTAATGATGGATATAACAACATTAGATCAATTTAAAGATGAAATTTACGGTGTAAAAGGTACACCCAGACGAGACAATTTGGAGCGTGAGCTGGAAACACTGCGCATTGGCGTTCAAATCCGCAATGCCCGTCAGAAGAAAGAAATGACGCAGGCACAACTGGCCGAGCGCATTAATAAAAAGCGTACGTTTATCTCTAAAGTAGAGAATGATGGAGGTAACTTGACCCTGAAAACCCTGATAGATATAGTTGAAAGGGGGCTTGGCGGTAAACTGAATATCGAAGTAAAAATTTAAACGGTTTCGCCCGGATGATAGAAATATCACCCGGGCGAATTATTTATGGCCGGTCCATTCAAAGAGCTATATATAAAACATACAACTTCTATCAAAAATCTATTAAGGTATTGATAGCCGCCACGGAATATTACTCACTCATACGGGGATATCTCGGTGTTGAGATCGTTACATCCGGATAGAAACTCAATGCGGAAGCCAAAGGCGTACAATAAGCTACGAAAGCATTGGCAGTCCAGTCACTGGGCGCTGTACCTTGTAAACGATTCAGGCGTAGTCTGGCATCAGCACTTGTCGTTCCCTCGACAGCGGGAAATGCCTGACCGACATCTGTTTTGATATTAGCCATAAAATAGAGATACTGTGCAGAGCTGGGCACACCGCTGATAGTACCCCCTTTTCCACTTGTCGCCGCAAAGGAAGTGTTGGCTAGCGTAGTCACTTCTTCCGGTATCAACTGGCGTTGGAAAATACTGGTATAAGCATTATCGAGGACTTATCATCACAAGCAAACAGTGCCCCAACTAACATTGTCAGTAAAATCGTTTTTTTTAATCATAACTAGTTTTTTATGAGTTGATAATAGAGATTTCGCCATTTTGGACACCATCTATCATGAAAAAATTTTCTAGCATCATTGTTTATTTTATCCAGCCTAGACAATTAACAATTAGATAATAGATGCAATTCGAAAAGCTCTTTAATTAAAGCACATAATTCCATACAATTATATAGAATCCAACAACCATCATAAGGTAAATATATCATACTAGAAGCTTCTTCTACATTTGTCGGATTCCAAGTCCGATATATGTTAAAAGTGCAGGGAGTTTCCATCTGTTCACATCTTTTTCGACTTTTATTTGTTTCATTGGATACTTTTGCCGTCGATATAACTATCGAGTATCTGAAAGAGAGCTGGCAGAAGGTGTGTTAAATCAAAATAGTTATACAATGGTAAAATTTAATGCAATGAAGACTAAACCTTTACGACTTCTTCGGCAGAAGAGAGCCTCCTGGCTGAAAAGTGTATTTGTCCTGACTTGCCTGCTACTGAGCACATCGGTGGCCATGGCTCAAACGAAGACAGTGACAGGTACTGTTACAGATTCATTTAACGAGCCCCTGATCGGTGCATCTATCCTGGTAAAAGGCACTTCTACCGGGGCTGTTACCGATATGGATGGCAAATACTCCATTTCGGTAACGCCCAACGATGTACTCGTATTCTCGTATGTAGGATATGAAAAGCAGGAAATCAAAGTGGGGCAGCAAACTGTGATAAATGTCACGCTTAAAGACGACTCACAAATGCTTGCCGAAACAGTAATTATCGGTTACGGTAGTGCCAAGAAGCGCGACCTGACCGGTTCTATCACCAACATCAAGGGTTCGGAAATAGCCAACAAACCGGCAACCAACCCGTTATCGTCCCTCCAAGGAAAGATAGCAGGTGTACAGATCGTCAACTCCGGACAAGCCGGTGCCGATCCGGAAATACGTATCCGCGGTACGAACTCCATCAATGGTTACAAACCTCTGTATGTTGTAGACGGACTGTTCAACGACAACATCAACTTCCTGAATCCGGAAGACATCGAGTCGATGGAAGTATTGAAAGACCCTTCCTCACTGGCCATATTCGGTGTGCGTGGTGCCAACGGTGTAATTATCGTAACCACCAAACGTGCCAAAGAGGGACAGACGCTGGTCAACATCAACACCTCTTTCGGCTGGAAAAGCGTAGTAGACAAAATCAAAATGGTGAATGCACCCCAGTTTAAGGAACTCTATAACGAACAAATGGCAAACCAGGGAAATGCCCTGTTCGACTTCAGCAACTGGAATGCGAATACGGACTGGCAAGACGAGATCTTCCAGACGGGATTCATTACAAACAACAATGTCAGCATCACAGGTGCTTCTGAAAAACATAGCTTCTATCTCGGCGTGGGTTACTCTCACGAACAGGGAAACATCAAGCATGAAAAATACAGCAAAGTGACCATCAATGCAAGTAATGATTATAAGATTACCAAAGACATCAAAGTAGGCTTCCAATTCAACGGAGCACGCATGCTGCCGGCCGACAGCAAAACGGTTCTGAACGCTATCCGTACCACTCCGGTGGCTCCGGTATATAACGAAGAATACGGACTATATACTTCATTGCCGGAATTCCAGAAAGCACAGATGAACAATCCGATGGTAGACGTCAATCTGCGTGCCAACACCACCCGCGCGGTCAATTACCGGGCATCTGGAAGCATCTATGGTGAAGTAGATTTCCTGAAGCACTTCACCTTTAAGGCAATGTTCTCTATGGACTATGCCACCAATGACAGCCGGACTTACAAACCGATTATCAAGGTATATGACGCAACCGTGGCCGGGAACGTTGCTACGCTCGGAAACGGAAAAACAGAAGTGAGCCAGAACAAGCAAAACGAAACCAAGGTTCAGAGCGACTATCTGTTGACTTACCAAAACAGTTTTGCCGACGGTACACATAATCTGACTGCCACCGCCGGCTTCACAACCTATTATAATTCGCTCAGCGGACTGGATGCTTCCCGCGGACAGGGCATCGGACTGGTGATCCCGAACAATCCCGATAAATGGTTCGTCAGCATCGGCGACCTGGCTACCGCCACCAACGGAAGTACACAATGGGAGCGCACCACCGTATCTATGCTGGCACGTATCATCTACAACTATAAAGGTAAATACCTGTTCAACGGTTCGTTCCGCCGCGACGGTTCTTCAGCTTTCGCATATACCGGCAACCAGTGGCAGAATTTCTACTCCATAGGTGCCGGATGGTTGATGACCGAAGAAGAATTTATGAAAGATATCACGTGGCTGGACATGTTGAAACTGAAAGGTTCGTGGGGTACACTGGGAAACCAGAATATGGATAAGGCTTATCCGGCAGAACCTCTGTTGGAAAATGCTTTTGCTGCCGTATTCGGCAAACCGGCTATCATCTATCCGGGCTACCAACTGGCTTATCTGCCCAACCCACGTCTCCGTTGGGAGAAAGTAGAAGCATGGGAAACCGGTTTTGAAACCAATATGTTCCGTAACCGTTTCCATTTCGAAGGAGTATACTATAAGAAGAATACCAAGGACCTGCTCGCCACCGTACCGGGTCTGTCGGGAACCGTACCGGGCATCGGCAATCTTGGAGAGATTGAGAACAAAGGTGTCGAACTGATGGCTTCCTGGAGAGATCAGATCGGTGACTGGGGATACTCTGTCAGTGCAAACCTGACTACCATCAGCAACAAAGTGAAAAGTCTGGTACAGGATGGGTACTCCATCATCGCAGGCGATAAGAGCCAAAGCTATACAATGGCAGGCTACCCGATCGGTTATTTCTACGGCTATAAAGTAGCCGGTGTTTACCAAAACCAAGCTGAAATCGATGCTTCTCCGGTGAACACACTGGCAACCGTCACTCCGGGTGACCTGAAGTTTGCCGATGTAAACGGAGACGGAAAAATCACACCGGACGACCGTACAAAAATCGGTGATCCGACTCCGGACGTAACCTATGGCATCAGCCTCGGACTCTCATACAAGAACTGGGAACTCAGCATGGAAATGATGGGACAAGGCGAACCAGATCTATCGTACGTGGGACAACTATAATTGGGCACAGTTCAACTATATGGAACAACGTCTCGACCGCTGGCACGGAGAAGGCACTTCGAACACACAACCCCTGCTGAATACGAAGCATGCCATCAACAGCGAGAACTCCGAATACTTCATCGAAGACGGAAGCTTCTTCCGCATCCGTAACCTGCAACTGGCCTACAGTTTCGACAAAACTTTGCTGTCAAAGATACGTATGCAGGCCCTGAAGGTTTACGTCAACATACAGAACCTGAAGACATGGAAGCACAACACAGGTTACACACCGGAAATCGGTGGGTCGGCCATTGCTTTCGAGTGGACAACGGGACATATCCGGTACCGGCAGTCTATACATTTGGTATTAACTTAACATTTTAACGAAGCAGAGTATGAAACTAAATAAATACATTCTACCCATTGCATTAGCTGTATCGGCTCTGAGCTTCTGCAGTTGCAACGATTTTCTGGACCGTCACCCACAGGGACAGTTTACCGAAGACGATAATCCCGGAGCACTTGCCGAAGGAAAGGTCTTCAACATTTACACCATGATGCGTAATTATAACATCACCGCCGGTATCCCCGCCTTTGCCATCGAATATTTCCGTTCGGAAGATTCGGAAAAAGGAAGTACCGCCAGTGACGGGGCCGATCAGGCTGCGATGTACGATGATTTTCAGTACAACACCAGCAACGGACTGATAAAAGCCTACTGGAGTCAGAATTACGCCGTCATCTACCAGTGTAACGATGTTATAGAGACGATTGAGAAAGGTAACCTGACGGAGGAGAACGACCTTCGTAACAAGGGTGAAGCCCTTTTCTTCCGTGCTTATTGTTACTTCAACCTGGTTCGTGCATTCGGCGAAGTGCCACTGGTCACTTTCAAAGTGAACGACGCCTCGGAAGCAAACGTACCGAAGACCACCGCCGAAGAAATTTACAAACAGATCGACTCCGACCTGACACAGGCCGAAGGGCTTTTACCCCGTCAATGGCAGTCCGCTTATCTGGGACGACTCACCTGGGGAAGCGCCCGTGCACTGCATGCCCGTACGTACATGATGCGCAATGACTGGCAGAACATGTATACCGCTGCGACCGATGTAATGAATTCAGGGCAATACAATCTGAATACTCCTTATGATGTCATCTTCACCGATGAAGGCGAGAACAGCAGTGAGTCGGTATTCGAGTTGCAATGCGCATCTACTGCCGCTTTGCCCGCAAGCGATAAAATCGGCAGCCAGTTCTGCGAAGTACAAGGTGTACGCGGTTCCGGCCAATGGGACCTCGGCTGGGGATGGCACATGGGAACCGAGCTGATGGGTGAAGCGTTCGAACCGGGCGACCCGCGCAAAGATGCTACGCTGCTTTACTTCCGTCGTTCGGATACTGATCCGATCACTCCCGAGAATACCAACAAACCTTATGGAGAGTCTCCGGTATCTCAAGCCGACGGTACTTATTTTAACAAGAAAGCTTATACCAACCCGGCACTCCGTGAAGAGTTTACCCGGCACGGCTTTTGGGTAAACATCCGCATTATCCGCTATGGTGACGTGGTGCTGATGGCTGCCGAGTCGGCCAATGAATTGGGTAAAACAGGTGAAGCTTCCAACTATCTGGAAATGGTACGAGCCCGCGCCCGTGGCAACAACCCGGACATTCTGCCTAAAGTGACTTCATTAGATCAGACCGTGCTGCGTGATGCCATCCGCCACGAACGACGGGTAGAACTAGGACTGGAATCGGGACGTTTCTACGACCTGGTACGCTGGGGCATCGCTTCGCAAGTGCTCCATGCTGCAGGCAAAACGGGTTATCAACCCAAGAATGCCTTGCTACCGCTTCCGCAGGACGAAATAGATAAATCAAAAGGCGTACTGGTACAGAACCCAGATTATTAAGAGCACACCACAGAGTAACACAGAGTCCCACAGAGATTTATATATCCCGTAGAGATTAAAACTCTGTGCCCTCTGTGGTGAAGTAAAAAAACATATACAGTTATGAACAAGAAATATTCTTTACTCATTCTGCTTGCACTTTTACTCCCGTTGGGGCTGCAAGCGCAAAAACCTCCTCAGGATATGGACCGTTTCCTCGACAATCTGCTGAAACGGATGACCCTGGAAGAGAAAATAGGTCAGCTTAACCTACCGGTAACTGGTGAAATCACCACCGGACAAGCTAAAAGCAGCGACATCGCCACCAAGATAAAGCGAGGTGAAGTAGGCGGATTGTTCAACCTGAAAGGGGTGGATAAAATTCGTGACGTACAGCATCTGGCCGTAGAGAACTCCCGGCTGGGTATCCCTCTGCTCTTTGGGATGGACGTAATTCACGGATACGAGACCATTTTCCCTATCCCCTTGGGACTTTCGTGTACATGGGACATTCCGGCTATCGAAGAATCGGCACGCATCGCCGCCGTTGAAGCCAGTGCCGACGGCATCTCGTGGACTTTCAGTCCGATGGTAGATATCAGTCGCGATCCACGCTGGGGACGGGTATCCGAAGGTTCGGGCGAAGATCCCTTCCTCGGTGCACTGATAGCCCGGGCCATGGTGCGTGGATACCAGGGAAAAGATATGAGTCGCAATGATGAAATCATGGCCTGCATCAAGCACTTTGCTCTGTATGGGGCAGCCGAGGCAGGACGGGATTATAACACCGTAGACATGAGCCGCCAACGGATGTTCAACGATTATATGCTCCCCTATCAGGCCGGTGTAGAAGCCGGAGCAGGTAGTGTAATGGCTTCTTTCAACGAAGTGGAAGGTGTGCCGGCAACAGCCAATAAATGGCTGATGACCGATGTGTTGCGCGGTGCATGGGGATTTAATGGTTTCGTGGTAACAGACTTCACCGGAATCTCCGAAATGATAGAACACGGAATCGGCGACCTGCAAACCGTGTCGGCACGGGCCATCAATGCCGGAGTAGATATGGACATGGTCAGTGAAGGCTTCATCGGTACATTGAAGAAGTCTGTCGAAGAAGGCAAGGTATCGGTCGAAACAGTCAACACAGCTTGTCGCCGCATCCTGGAAGCCAAATACAAACTGGGGTTGTTTGACAATCCCTATAAATACTGCGACCTGAAACGTCCGGCACGTGACATCTTCACAAAAGAGCACCGTCCGCAGCCCGAAAATTGCGGGAGAAAGCTTCGTGCTACTGAAAAATGAAGGACTTTCACCTACCCTCGCACCTGTACTTCCTCTCTCTCCTACCGGTACTATTGCAGTGATCGGCCCTTTGGCCAACACCCGTTCGAATATGCCGGGCACATGGAGCGTAGCTGCCGTACTGAACAAAAGTCCTTCTCTGGTAGAAGGTTTGACCGAATGGGTGGGCAATCAGGGAAAAATACTTTATGCCAAAGGCAGTAACCTGATCGGTGATGCTGCTTATGAAGAGAGGGCAACCATGTTCGGCCGTTCGCTGAACCGCGATAACCGCACCGATCAACAACTGCTGGACGAAGCGCTGAAAATAGCTTCACAAGCGGACGTGATTGTTGCCGCATTGGGTGAATCGTCGGAGATGAGCGGTGAAAGCAGTAGCCGCACCAACCTCAATCTGCCGGATGTACAGCACACTCTGCTGGAGGCTTTGCTGAAAACAGGAAAGCCCGTAGTTCTCGTACTGTTTACGGGACGTCCGCTGGTACTCAATTGGGAACAGGAGCATGTCCCTGCCATCCTGAACGTATGGTTCGGGGGTTCGGAAGCCGGTCCGGCTATCGGAGACGTATTGTTCGGTGCAGTCAACCCGGGCGGAAAACTGACCATGACTTTCCCGAAAAGTGTAGGACAGATCCCACTTTATTATGCACACAAGAATACCGGACGACCGCTGAAAGAGGGCAAATGGTTCGAGAAATTCCGCAGTAACTATCTTGACGTGGACAATGATGCTCTCTATCCGTTCGGATACGGACTGTCGTATACGACCTTCCGATTCAGTGACATCACATTGAACCGTTCGTCTATCGGAATGGACAATGAACTGGTAGCCTCCGTCACCGTAACTAATACCGGAGACCGTGCCGGCAGTGAAGTGGTGCAACTCTACATCCGTGACTTGGTGGGCAGTGTCACCCGTCCGGTCAAGGAACTGAAAGGATTTGAAAAGATCTATCTGCAACCGAATGAATCAAGAACCGTCCGCTTTACAATAGCTCCGGAAATGTTGAAGTTTTACAATGCCGACTTGAAGTTTGTAGCTGAGCCGGGCGATTTCGACGTGATGATAGGCCCGGATAGCCGGAATGTGAAAACAGCACGGTTTACATTGCGTTGAACCGGATACACAAGGGAATAGAAAAGAATAAGATTCACCACAGAATCACACAGAGTTCCACAGAGATGATTTTCTCTTAATATGCTATAAACAAAAGATTAAAACTCAGTGAAACCCCGTGTTACTCTGTGGTGAAACAAAACCATTACAAACAAGAAATCATTATGAATATCCAACTTGTCACTCACAACAGCAAGCTCCTCTTCGTCCTCTTCGCTCTTTTTTTTTGTAGCATGCAAGCCAAAGAAAAGCCCTCGTCTGCCACATCACTGACAGATGACGCTCTGATGGATACCGTCCAGCGACGAACCTTCAACTACTTCTGGGATGCTGCCGAACCTAATAGCGGACTGGCACGCGAGCGCTATCACATGGATGGCGAATACCCGGCAGGGGCCGGAGATTGTTACCTCAGGAGGCAGCGGCTTCGGCATTATGGCTATCCTGGCCGGTATTGATCGGGGATACGTCAGCCGGGAAGAAGGCTTACGGCGTATGGAGAAAATAGTCGGTTTTCTGGAAAAGCCGACCGCTTTAAAGGTGCATATCCGCATTGGTGGAACGGAGAGACGGGACATGTACAGCCTTTCGGACAAAAGGATAACGGAGGCGACCTGGTAGAGACAGCCTTCCTGATGCAAGGTCTGCTGGCCGTACACCAATATTATGCAGAAGGCTCGGCGGAAGAAAAACTTGCCGGACGTATAGACAAGTTGTGGCGGGAAGTGGACTGAACTGGTACCGCCATGGCGGACAGAATGTGCTGTATTGGCATTGAGTCCCGAATATGGCTGGGAAATGAATTTCCCGGTACATGGCTACAATGAATGTCTGATTATGTATATCCCTTGCCGCTGCTTCTCCTACCCATGGAGTACCGGCAGCAGTCTATCATGAAGGATGGGCACAAAACGGAGCCATCGTTTCACCCCACAAGGTAGAAGGCATCGAACTGCACCTCCGCTATCAGGGTGGAGAAGCGGGTCCGTTATTTTGGGCACAATACTCTTTCCTCGGACTCGACCCGGTGGGGCTGAAAGACGAGTATTGTCCGAGCTATTTTAACGAAATGCGAAATCTCACACTGGTAAACCGTGAATACTGCATTCGCAACCCGAAGCACTACAAAGGCTACGGACCAGACTGTTGGGGACTGACCGCCAGTTATTCCGTGGACGGATATGCTGCTCATGGACCATTGGAACGTGACGACCGGGGAGTCATCTCTCCCACTGCCGCTCTCTCTTCTATTGTCTACACACCGGACCAGTCACTGCAAGTAATGCATCACCTGTACGAAATGGGAGACAAAGTATTCGGTCCTTACGGATTCTATGACGCTTTCAGCGAAACTGCCGATTGGTATCCGAAGCGATATCTGGCCATCGACCAAGGCCCGATAGCCGTAATGATAGAAAACTACCGGACAGGACTATTGTGGAAACTCTTCATGAGCCATCCCGATGTACAAAACGGACTAAAGAAACTGGGATTCAATGTAAAGAAATAAATGATAAAATCAATACTTATCGCTTTATGCACAGTTCTCCTCTGCTGGAATAGCATTCCGGCAGAGGCACAGACGCCACAGGATTCAGTACGCTTCATCGGATATCTTCCCGTCCGACACACCGACCCCACGAAATGGATAACCCGGTATCAAAGTGAAATAGACCGATACCAAACAGAAAACCAAATGCTGAAGGATACCTCCTGTGACGTACTCTTTCTAGGCAGTTCTTCCATTAACTTGTGGGATAATATCTATCGGGACATGGCTCCGCTAAAGATTCTCCGGCGTTCGTACGGAGGTGCCGCGCTCCGGGATATGCTCTACAATTATGATGTAATCGCCCGGGGATATCACCCCCGCAGCATTGTGGTTTACGTAGAAAATGACCTCGCAGGCACTCCCGAGGATCTGACTGTAGGCGAGACATTCGACTTCTTCCGCTTGCTGACCAATCGCCTGCAACGGGACTATCCGGATATTCCGATATTTATTCTCTCCTATAAGCCTTCACTCGCACGCAAAGAGATGATTCCGAAGCATGAAATCATAAATGCTTTGCTTCAGGAATATGCTTCGAAGAGAGAGGGACTCACTTATATTGACGTAGCCTCCTGTCTGTACGACAACAATGGAAAGTTAAGAAAAGACATCTTCAAACAGGACGGATTGCACATGAATCAGAACGGTTACGATCTGTGGACTGCTATCCTGAAACCGAAAATACTGGAAAGCATCCGATAAAATTACGATTTCCTCCACAAGCCTCCCTATCTGTTGCATAGCAGGGAGGTTTATTTCTGTTTATATACTTTTTTCATAGAGTTGATATACTAAATCTATCTGTTATTTATATATTTGCGTTTATAAATACGGAATAACTATGAATAGACATAAATTAGCCTTTTCTTTGATCGGTATTTTCATCGTTCAATTATCTTACGCCGGATATTTTAAGCACATAGGTAGAGAAGAAGGTCTTTCGCAATCGTCCGTTATGGCTATCTATCAAGATAAGCTGGGTAGAATGTGGTTTGGTACACGTGAAGGAGTCAACATCTACAATAGTAATAAGATGGCCGTTTATAAGGCATGGATACAAAACGGAAATCGACCGGATCAGAAAATCCTGATAGGGAATGAGGTTAGTGCCATTACAGGGAGTCAAAACGGAGATGTGTTTCTGATCGTTGACCATGCTTTACTGAAATACGATATTCGTAAAGAGACTTTCGAACGTCTGCGTCAAGAATCTGTCTATGCTCTAACATCTCATGCCGGTGAGATATGGTGTGCCGGACACGACTCTATTTTCCGATACAACCCCCAAAACAATCAATTAGACTTTCAATTAAAAACAGGTATATCATCCATCAACTATCTGACGATAAATGGCAACAGGTTTTATATCGGTGCCAAAGAAGGTCTATATACCACGGAAAACAAAGGGAGGGTTCAATGCCTGATCCCTAAAGTAGATGTTTATCGTATTTTTCAAAGCTCCTGTCAGGAACTTTGGGTAGGCTGCCGTACACAAGGGCTATACCGTATCAACCGGAACGGACGAATTAACCGCATTCCTTATGACCCCTCATCACCAAACGGCATTTCCAGCGAACAAATACGTGAATTTGTAGAAGATCAGCAAGGAAACATCTGGTTCGGGACCTTCGACGGTTTACAAAAATATGATCCAAGCACCCAAACCTACAGCCTCATCAAGCAAGAACAACGCCCGGGAGGGCTCAGCCATTCTTCTATATTTTCACTCTATCAGGATGTACAAGGCACTATCTGGATAGGTAGTTATTATGGAGGAGTCAACTACTTTAACCCGGATAACAACGCATTCAATTACTACACTTATAATCCCGATCGTAGCGACTGTCTCAACTACCCGTTCGCCGGGGCTATGACCGAGGACAAAGATCACCACCTATGGATATGCACCGATGGTGGTGGATTGGCATGTTTAGACCGACAAGCGGGACATTTCACCACTTACACTGCCGGAGGCCCCAACTCACTGCCCCACAATAATCTGAAAAGTATTTGTTACGACCCTAAAAGAGACTGCTTATATATCGGTACACATATGGGAGGACTCTCCCGGTTCGACCGCAAGACCGGACGTTTTTACAACTACCTCAATCATTCCACGAAAGGCCTCAAAGAGCCCAATGATGTTATCTTCCAAGTATCTTTCTATAACGACCAGTTAATCGTTTCCGCTCGTAACGGAGTTTTTTCCATGAATCCCGATACAAATGAATTCCGCTTGCTTTATGACGGATATTACTATCAAACTTTCACCATTGATCCCAAAGGTTTTCTCTGGTTGTCGGCAGGTACTAACTTATATAGTATAAATCTGAAACACCCTGAAGAAGTCAAATCATTCAGTCTGCCTGCATCCATTGGACAGTTCGGTATCAGCAAGATTTTGAAAGGTAACAATCAATATCTTTATATCGCCACTTTAGGTTCAGGACTTTTTTGTTATAACGAACAAACTCAGACCTGCATCAACTATACTCCCGAGCAGAACCAATTACTCAGTAATTATTGCTATAATCTTCTACAGACTTCGACAGACAACATACTCATCACAAGTGATCGGGGTATCACACTGTTTAATCCAACCACCGAATCATTCCGTTCCATTGAACTGGATAACGGACTGTCCCTTTCATCCATCATTAATGGTTGTGGTGTATGGATGTGTAGTGACCATACTATATTTATCGGAGGTACAGGCGGGCTTAGTTCTTTTCTGGAGAAAGACCTGAACAAAGAATATCCCAAACCTAAACTCTATTTTTCAAGTTTATCCGTCAACAACGCACGGATAAGTCCGGATGACAAAAGTCGTATACTGACAGAAGGGCTCCCTTTTGTCCGGGAAATAAATCTAAATGCCACCCAAAATAACCTGACTATTGAGTTTGCTTCTTCCAACTATGTGGATATACTGAATAATACTTGGTATGAGTATCAGTTAGAAGGTTTTGACAAGCAATGGTCACTCACCTCACAAACAAGCCTGAAATACACCAATCTGGATCCTGGAGACTACGTGTTACACGTACGGCAAAAAGGCAACTCCCTGAAAATGCGCAAAGCACAGGAGATCTTATTACAAATACATATCAATACCCCATGGTACCTTACTTGGTGGGCATGGCTCAGTTACATCACTATCAGCATTTCAGTGACCTATTTTATCTGGCGCGAAAAGTTCCAGAAGAACTTTGCGATATTACGGCAAAGCCTCTTTTCTCTTACCTATCATCAGATTCTTTTTAATCCAGCTATTTAAATAGACCATGAGTCCATATTGATTAAATAGTCTTCTTTACGAGCATAAATTTACTTTCAGATGTTATTCCCCTTATCTGGTATCCGCCTTAGGTCATTTTAAGATTTTCCTGTTTAGCTCCTTTGCGATATTCCATCGGAGTAACGTTATATTGATTTTAAAACAACGGCTGAAATAGCGTGGAGAACCGAAACCTAATCTATCGGATATTTCCGCTACCTGTAAATAAGGTTCGTTCTTTAACATCAGCGATGCTATTTTCAACCGGTGATTTAGAATAAATTCATTGGTGTCATCCCTGTCAATGCTTTAAATTTGGTGTGCAACAATGTTCGCCCCATTCCAAGTTCCTGACATAACATACCAATATCAAAATCCTCATTATCAATATGTTTATCTACCACCTTAATCACTCTATCCAAGAAACCTTTATCTATTGGATTAGCTGCCAACAGGTTGATTTCTAAAATCTGATCTTTGGCAAAACGGCTTTGCATCAACAAGCGGTTACGAATCAAATTATTGCAACGGGTTATTAAGATTTTTGCATTGAAAGGCTTGGTGATATAATCGTCTGCTCCACGGCGTAGCCCTTCTATATTTTGATCTACAGTGTCAAGTGCTGTCAACAACACAACCGGAATGTGACACAGGTTTATGTTATTCTTTATTTTCAGGCACATCTCCGTTCCTGTCATTACCGGCATCATAACATCACTCACTATCAAATCGGGAACTTCTGCAAAAGCCTGTTTCAGTCCCTCCTCGCCATTAGCAGCCGTCACCACCTGATAAAGTGATGAAAATATTTCTTTGAGTACCTGCAAAAGCTCCACATTATCTTCTACCAATAATACTTTCCGTTTCCCTTCCCGTTCATCTATCAAGGGAGTTTCGAATGTAGAATCATCCTTTTTCATAAAATTCTCATCCGGTATGGTATTCTCTTGTACCATAGGTTCCTTTTCCGGAGATTCCAGAAAAACGACTTCAGTATCCTTTTCAAAACAATCACGGTTTTTAGGTAACTTCACAATAAAACAGCTTCCTTCATTTAACTCACTTTCTACCTCAATTGTACCATGATGTAGCTGAATGATACTTTTCGTTAATGCGAGTCCGATACCAGTGCCAACATGAAGCGCTTTATTCCGATTGTCCGCCTGATAAAAACGATCGAATATCCGTTCCTGTTCTTCTTTACTAATGCCATTCCCGGAATCCTTAACTGCAATAACAACCTGATCCGGTGTGGTAGAGGTTAATATGCTTATTTCTCCTTTATCCGGAACATGTTTAAATGCGTTCGAAAGCAAATTAAACAAAACTTTTCGCATTTGCCAGTCATCTATCCAAATAGATATATCCTGCTCCAACAGCTTCAGATGGTAAGAAATGGACTTCTGAGAGGCATAAGCAGAAAAAGAAAGATAGACTTCTTCTAAAAATGTATTCAGACTTTGTTCCGATAGTTTTAATTGGATATAGTTCTGATCGAATTTCCGAAAGTCAAGCAATTCTGAAATTAGAAGTTTCATTTGTTGGGCATGCTTCCTTATCCTGAAAATACTATTATGCAAAGATGGAGGTATCGTATTCTTTTGTAACATAAGCTCTACCTGACTTATAATAAGAGTTAAAGGAGTACGAAACTCATGGCTCACATTGGTAAAGAATCGTAGTTTAGCTTGGTTCATCTCTTCAATATGTTCCTTTTCAATACGTTCTTTCTCCAGCGACATCGCCAAAGTTCTTCTGGAACTTCTACTTAGTTAAGAACAATTAGTGCCTATATTGCGAACAAAAATAGCATAGAGGGGGCTCTTCCACGACATAGTTCAACCATGTTATTCATATTTTGTAAAGTTTAATAGTATACGGATAATGAAAAAGAACAAATTATGTCCAATATTTCTATCTAATTAAGTATCCTATCGCAAAATTTTGTACATAAAAGACATATAGGAAATACGGATTAAGGCAGACTCCAAATTGACTATGAATAATTAGTGTCCTTATTGAGGAATAAAAGTATCACATCGGATCAGATCAGTTACCGTAGTTTTGTGGTGTATTTAACACATTTTATTAACTCAATCTAAAGTATTATGAGAAAAAGCAAATTACATTTGCTACCCTTATCTTCTAAAAGGGTACTTGTAAGTACATCGTTAATAATGCTTTTAAGCGGTAGCGCTTGGGCTGTTTCTTCACAAGAGACAGTTGAAAACGGAGATGCGATCACAGCAGTCCCCCAACAGCGCAGAACGGTTAAAGGTATTGTAAAAGATGCAAATGGAGAACCGATTATCGGAGCCAACGTCATTGTGAAAGGTAATAAAACTATTGGCGTCATCACAAACCTGAACGGAGAATTTAGTCTCGAAGTACCGTCCAACGCAACACTGCAAATCTCTTACATCGGCTATCTTAATAAAGAAGTCAAAGTAAGTGGCAACCAGGTGTCTTTCAACATCCAATTGGAAGAAGACAGCAAAACACTCGATGAGGTAGTAGTAGTTGGATATGGCACACAGAAAAAGGCCAATTTAACAGGTGCCGTATCTTCCGTTGATTTTGAAGAACAAACTAAATCACGCCCCATTACGACAGTATCTTCGGCATTAGCCGGTCTAAGTCCGGGACTTCAAGCCAGTTCAGGCTCGGCAATGCCGGGAGAAGATAACACAACCTTACGGGTACGTGGTAACGGCACAATGAATAATGCCTCACCTTTGATTATCATAGATGGTATGGAAGGTTCATTGAATGCTATTAACCCTCAGGACATAGAAAATATCTCTATTCTAAAAGATGCAGCTTCCTGTGCTATTTATGGTGCCCGTGCTGCCAATGGAGTCATCTTAGTCACAACAAAAAGCGGTGATCGAGACAAAATACAGGTAAACTATAGTGGACGCATCTCTTTCAACAGCCCGACACGCATGATCGAAACGATGAGTAACTATGCGGATTATATGGAATTAATGAACGAATCTTGCGAAAATGTTGGCTCCGGTACTCTTTGACCAAAAGTATATCGATTTGTGGAGAGAGAAATCAAAAGATCCCAATGGAGTAAATGAAAACGGTGTTCCTAATTACATCGCATACCCAAATACCAACTGGCTGAAAGAATTATACTCAGGAGGTATGATACACGAACATAACCTTTCAGTCTCAGGAGGATCTAACAAAATTCGTTTCCTATTGTCAGCCCGCTATCAGGATAATGAAGGTATTGTAGACAATACAGCCAACAAGACCTATTCTGTACGTGCCAATATTGAAGCCAATCCAACTCAATGGTTGACTTTAGGTACGCGTACTTATGCTTCACAAATGGATCGTGAAGTGGGTGACTTTAGCAATGCCAATACTTTCCTCCGACAATCTACAGCCGGTACTTATCCCGAATGGAACGGAAGTTTCGGCTACCCGGAATGTCCGGACGAACGTGCAACAGCCAATAACCCACTATATAAACTGGCACGGAATGATGGCTTCAAACGCTACAACCGTTTCAACACGACCCTATTTAGCAAGGTCAAGTTCTTTAAAGATTTAAGCTGGGATTTCAATTTCAATTACAACCGTTACATCTACGAAACCCGCCAATGGGGGGTACCTGCTTATCAGACACGTTTCAGTGACGGGGTAATTGTCGATGGTATCACTCCTCCTTCTCAATTAAGTACAAGTTTCGGTTATGAGTCCAATTACTCTTATACATTGGAAAACCTGTTAAACTACCATCATACATTTGCTCAGAAACACGATGTATCCGCGCTGTTAGGCTATCAGGAATTCTATAAGAATTACTATACTGTAGATGCCGCAAAGAAAGGTTTGATCGACGAATCACTGAACCAGTTTGATGAAGCAACCGAAATGACAAGTACCAAAGGTGCAACCCAGGATTATGCCACACGTTCTGTATTTGGACGCGTGAACTATGCATATAATTCCCGGTATTTATTTGAGGCAAATTTCCGTTATGACGGCTCCTCACGTTTCCACAAAGATCATCGTTGGGGATTCTTCCCTTCCTTATCAGGTGCATGGCGCATCTCAGAAGAAAGCTTCATGGAAAATACCCGTACCTGGCTGGATAACCTGAAAGTCCGTGCATCCTGGGGTAAATTAGGTAACTCTGAAATTGGTAACTACGAATACATGTCGGTATACAGTACCACCAACGCAGTATTTGGAAATGCCTTAAATTCTGCATTGTATATGGGTGCCATCGCCAATAGCTTACTGAAATGGGAATCTACCACCTCTGTCAACTTTGGTATTGATGTTAATTTATTAAAGAACCGTCTGAGCATAAGTGCCGACCTGTATCAAAAGAAAACTGACGGTATCTTATACCGCCCGACTATTCCTTATGTATTCGGAACAATGACTGCCCCCCGTCAGAACCTCGCCAAAGTGAGCAATAAGGGAGTCGAGTTATCACTGGGATGGCGTGATAACATAGGAGGGGTAAACTACTCCATTAACGGTAACTTCTCATACAACAAAAGCAATATCGATGCCTATAACGGCACTTATGAAAGAACATGGGTAGAAGATCCGAATAACAAACTGACCGGTGGTAAATGGGAAGATAATATCGGTAAAGTGTCCAGTGGTGGCACAACACCCATTGTTGAAGGCCGCATGATGAACGAATACTATTTACGGAACGTTTATCATGGCAATGGCTCTTACTACAATGCGGATGGCAGCGTAAACCCTCAAGGAGGACCTAAGACCGGTATGATCCGTACAGAAAAAGATATGGCATGGGTGAAAGATATGATCGCAGCCGGATATGAATTTCAACCGGGGAAAACGGTTGCTAAAAACAAGATCTGGTATGGTGATTACATCTATGCCGACTCCAATAATAATGGAGTATATGGCGATGATAATGACTATACTTTCCAAAAAACTTCCAATAAGCCTAAATACAATTTCGGTTTTCAGGCCTCTGCCGCATGGAAAGGATTCGACCTCTCTATGGTATGGGCAGGAGCTGCCGGATTCAGCATATATTGGGGCAACCACAGGATACAACGCCGCATCTACTGAATGGGGTAGTACTATCGCACAACGGGTTGCTGAAAATCATTATTTCTACAATCCCGAAAATCCGGATGATCCACGTACCAACATCAACGCAAAATATCCGCGTATGGCTTATATAGACGGCTATGTACAAAATCGTCATGGCAATACAACCTTATGGCTGTACAAAGGTGATTACATTAAATTGAAGAACCTGTCTCTAGGCTATACTCTACCGAAAAACTGGGTTTCAAAAATTGCTATGCAAAATGCACGTGTTTATGTTTCAGCTGAAAATCTGCTGACAATTACCGGATTTGAAGGCCAAGACCCGGAATCTGCTACCGGTATGGGCTATTCTCCGTTTAGGACAATTGCAATAGGTGCCAATATAACATTCTAAATAAATCTTGAAATCTTATGAAACTATTAAATAAATTATTCATATTAACAGCCACAGCAATTGCTATAAGCAGTTGCCAAGGAGATTTACTGGACACAAAGCCATATGATAAAGCATCATCGGGCAGTATGTGGAGCAACGAAAACTTTTGTACTATGGGAGTAGCATCTATCTACGCTACCCTGCGCGAAGGTTATGTAGCAAAAGAGGCTTATCTAATGGAGGCATTCAGCGTGGGAGCAACCTGCCGTGACAACGATTATCCGCTACTGGCCGGTACAGCTTCCATCGGTTCCGGAATATTCTCAGACTATTGGAAACAACATTATGCAGGTATCTACCGTGCCAATGATGCCATTGTACATCTACCCGACGCACCGATAAGTGAAAGCGTAAAAGGTAAATTATTATCCGAAGCAAAAGTATTGCGTGCATTTTATTATTACAAACTGAATGCAGTTTTCAGGGGTGTTCCTTATTATAATACGCCTATGGAACTTGATCAGGCAGACAAACCACGTGAAAGCGAAGAGAATATATGGAATTTCTGCATACAAGATTTAACCGACGCAATAAATGATCCGAATTTTCCCGACCGTATCGCTGCCGGTAAAGCAGAATGGGGTCATGTCACCAAATCAGTGGCTTATGCATTACGTGGAAAAATCTATCTATGGACCAAAGAATGGAGCAAAGCGGAAGCAGATTTCCGTAAAGTAGGTGAATTGGGACATTCATTATTTCAGGATGGGTACAAGCAACTCTTCAAAGAAGCTAATGAACAGAGTGATGAAGCTATCTTCTCTTTGCAGTGTATCGATAATAATGGTAGCACTTACGGAAATTCCATGAGTTTCCGTTATGGTGGTCGTACCACATTTGGTTCTTGCTGGAACACTATGTTAGCCAGTGTGGATTTTGTAGAAACCTACGAAAATATAGACGGCAGTAAATTTAACTGGGATGAATACATTCCGGGATTCTCAAGCTTAGATATTAAAGACCGTGAAGTATTCTTCTTGCGTAATACTGATCCGGCAACAGTAAAAGCACAGTATCGCGAAATCGGCTTTGACGGCACGGAAGAGGCATTAGACGACATGGTAAAAAAAATAAAAGCCAAAGTAGACGGACGTCTGGAGAAGTTGAGTGACAAGGCAAAAGCATTATATCTCCCGGCAGGAAACGAGGCTCGTATCAAAGCTGCTTATGACAGCCGCGATCCTCGTTTAGCCCAAACTGTCATCACTCCATATGCTACATATGACGGTTCGGGAAACAGTGTAGACCACACCTTCACTTCACGCTGGCCCTACTATGGTGCTGACACCGATTATCCTTATGACTTACGTACTGACACTCAGAGCCATTTATACTATTTGTTCCGCAAATTTGTTGCTGAAGGTTCAAGTGAGATGACCAATCGTGAACAATCTCCGATTGACCTGCCAATTATCCGCTACGCAACTGTCGTCATAGGATTGGCAGAAGCATTGAATGAGCAGGGTAAAACCGATGAGGCCATCGAATGGCTGAATAAAGTACGCCAACGTGCCGGTGTTGCACTGTTGAACAGCAATACTGCCACTATGGTTCAGGGACAGGAAGATATGCGCGTTCGTATCCAGAATGAATTCCGCTGGGAAACAGCAGGTGAAGGAGTTGACTTTTACGAAGAACTCCGTTGGAAAACATGGAAAGAAAGTAAATTTAATAATGCTGATGGTACAGCCGGGATGAAAGATGTATGGGGACTATCACCTATCCTACACATGGGGAGGAGACCAATATTATGTATGGCCAATCCCAAAACATGAAACTGATATGAACAAATCCCTGACCCAGAATTCGGGCTGGAATTAAACAAATACGTTTAAGCTACTGATTCTTATAAACCAAAGGGCTGTGTCAAAACTCTTTTCACCACAGATTACACGGATTATCACAGATTATCAACATGGATAATCAATGACTTAGAACTCATTTTGTGTTACTCAGTGTCCTCTGTGGTGAGTTTCGACACACGCCCTCTATTCCATCTGAAAAGAAAGTTCTAAACAGACTCTTTATCATTTTTCCTCTTTTGAAGGTTGATTCCCTCAAATATCCAACTAAAATAGAAAAATTATATAGCATTAAGAACCATTTAGTAAGATAAAATAGCAATAAATTGTGTTACTTTGCCTACGTTAAAATCTTAATTTTATTACGATGAAGAAATTATTAATATTCACTCTCTTGCTATGCTGTACTGTAAAAGCTCTCAGCTATACAGAACGGAACTATCTTCAAAAACAGGCCAACGTAAGCAGTTTGCAGGAAGTGCTTATATTAAATCAACAATGGGTCACTTATCCTGCTTATACCGACCGAACCGGATGGGACACTTTTTTAGGCTCTTTCAAGAATGAATGTATCCTTCGCGGAGAGAAGCAGTTGAATTATCAATGGCAGGTTGTGAAAGCTACTGATTATATGGAATTTGAACGCAGCGGCAACCGTAGCGTTATGGAAACTCCTTTCGCCAATAATAACAATGCCATAGCCGACCTGCTACTCGCTGAACTCGCAGAAGGGAAAGGACGATTTATCGATCAGCTGATCAACGGTGTATATCATTCCTGCGAGATGACTTCCTGGGCATTGGCCGCCCATTTGAATGCACAACAGTCTCACCGCTCATTACCCGATTTTAAAGAAAACATCATAGACCTGACAGCAGGTGACTTAGGCTCTTTACTCGCATGGACCTATTATTACATGCACAAAGAGTTTGACAAGCTCAATCCTGCTATATCCGAACGTTTACGGCATACGCTCCAACAGCGTATATTGGATCCTTACATGAATAACGATCACTTCTGGTGGATGGCAGTGAACTATAGACCGGGAATGTTGGTCAACAACTGGAATCCTTGGTGTAACAGCAACGCCTTAATGTGTTTTATGCTGCTTGAAAATGATAAAGAAATGTTAGCGAAGGCAATATACCGCAGTATGGTTTCGGTAGATAAATTCATCAACTATACCCATACCGACGGTGCATGTGAGGAAGGCCCCTCCTATTGGGGACATGCCGCCGGAAAAATGTTTGATTATCTGGAATTACTGTCAGCCGTTACCGGGGGAACTGTCTCCATCTTCGATAATCCCATGATAAAGAATATGGGCGAATATATATCACGTTCATACGTGGGCAAAGGATGGGTGGTTAATTTCGCTGATGCTTCGGCGAAAGGCAGTGGAGACGCTCCCTTGATATTCCGGTATGGCAAGGCTGTAAACAGTAACGAAATGAAAGGATTCGCTGCTATGATTAACACCAATAAACTCCCTTCCGGACGCGATATATACCGTACGCTTGCTGCTATAAAAATTGCGAACGAACTAAAAGAAACTCAAGCGGCACATCTGACTCCCCCATTCTCCTGGTATCCGGAAACCGAATTCTGCTATATAACTGACAATAAAGGAAACTTTCTGGCCGCTAAAGGAGGATATAACGACGAGAGCCATAATCATAATGACGCAGGTACCTTCTCTTTCTGGATAGACCAAACTCCTTTTCTTATTGATGCCGGAGTAGGGACCTATACACGCCAGACATTCAGCAAGGATCGCTACACCATTTGGACCATGCAGAGCAACTATCACAATCTCCCCCTGATTAATGGCGTCCCCCAGAGATACGGAGCAACATATAAAGCAACACAAGTACAAGCTGACAAGAGGAAAAACACATTCACAGCCAATATAGCGACAGCCTATCCGGCCGAAGCAGAAGTGGAATCATGGATACGTTCCTATTCACTTCAGAAAGGACAATTACGGATTTCAGATTCTTTCCGTCTGACAACAGCCAAACAGCCTAATCAAATCAATTTCATGACATGGGGGCAGGTGAATACGGAAATACCGGGAAAAATTCAATTGGAAGTAAAAGGAAAGAAAGCCGTCATAGAATATGATAAACAACTGTTCGATGTGAAAACAGAAACAATTCCATTAACAGATCCCCGGCTATCCAATGTATGGGGTAAATCGATTTATCGCATTACACTCACAGCAACAAACATCTATAAAACAGGAAATTATTCTTTTATCATAAAAAAACAATAAAACATGAACTTAAAACCCTTATTGGGAGCAGCCTGCGCAATGATATGTGTGGCTTGCTCAAACCACAAACCCACAGTACCGTCTTTTATAACAGAGAATGTAGAATTTGCCAAAGCACAACTCGGTTTGGCCATCGACACCATCGAAGCAAGCGGAAAATGTCTCAATCCTGTAACTCTCAATAGAGATGGATCTGTATATTACTGCGGATATGCCGATTGGCGCAGTGGATTTTTTCCCGGTAGCATCTGGTATCTGTACGAACTGACAGGTGACACCAGCTATCTTCCACTGGCCAGAAAATATACTGAAGCCATTCGCCCGGCCGAGCACCTGACCTGGCATCACGATATAGGATTCATCATTAATTGCAGTTTTGGTAACGGCCTAAGGCTCGCTCCCGATGCAGCTGCATATAAAACGTAATGATACACAGGCAGCCAAATCACTCTGTACCCGTTTTCGCCCTAATGCCGGAGTCATTCAAAGCTGGGATGTAAAGGCAATAGCTGGCAAAGTGAAAGAGGCTGGGAATGTCCGGTTATCATTGACAACATGATGAACCTGGAACTTCTGTTCGAAGCAACCAAACTGTCCGGTGATTCCACTTTCTATAAAGTAGCCGTAGCACACGCAGACCGTACTCTTTCCGAGCATTTCCGCCCTGATGGAAGTTGCTATCACGTAGTGGACTACAATATTTCGGACGGCTCCGTACGTCATAAACAGACAGCACAAGGATATGCTGATGAATCAGTTTGGTCACGCGGGCAGGCATGGGCTATCTATGGCTTCACTATTTGCTATCGTGAAACGAAAGACCGCAAATATCTGGACCAGGCACTGAAAACATTCAATAGGATGAAAATGATCCGCACATGCCGAAGATCTGATACCTTACTGGGACATGGATGCACCCAATATACCCAATGAACCCGGGACGCTTCTTCTGCATCCTGCATCGCTTCTGCCCTGTATGAAATCAGCACATATGCAGTATCCGATGCCGCTTCTTACAAAGCATACGCAGACCGCATTATGCATAGTCTCGCCTCACCTGACTATCGGGCCGCATTGGGCACTAACGGCAATTTTATCCTGATGCATAGCGTAGGCAGTATTCCGCACAATAGTGAAATTGACGTACCTCTGAACTATGCAGACTACTACTTTCTGGAAGCCCTGAAGCGTAGAAAAGATTTAGATAAATAATTTTATAATAAAGAAGTATCATGAAAACACAACTGTTTAAATTTGCCTGTTTAATTATCTGCTTATTAACGATAGCTCCCAATTGCCATGCCGGCAGCAAGTGGAAAGCTAAACATGTAGTCTTAATTGGACTGGACGGCTGGGGTGCCTACAGTGTAGAGAAAGCTAATATTCCCCATATCAAACAATTAATGAATGATGGTTCTTACACACTGACCAAACGCTCTGTACTCCCTTCGTCCAGTGCAGTAAACTGGGCATCTATGTTCATGGGAGCAGGCCCGGAACTACACGGATACACAACCTGGAATTCAAGTACTCCGGATCTTCCTTCGAAAGAATTAAGTAAAGATGGCATTTTTCCAACTATATTCCAATTGCTCCGCGAAGCTGATCCGAAAGCTGAAATTGGCACTTTCTACGAATGGGTCGGCATCAAATATCTGGTGGATACGCTGGCAGTAAACAAATATAACCAAGGGATTAACTATGAAAAATATCCTACGGAACTATGCGAAAAAGCCGTGAAGTACATTAAAGAGAAAAAGCCGACTTTAACACTTATTGCCTGGGATAATCCGGATCATGTGGGACATAAGGAAGGTCATGATACACCAGCCTATTATCACAAACTCGAAGAAATAGACGGATACATCGGCAAAGTAATGAATGCGGTGAAAGAAGCCGGAATACTGGATGAAACGATTTTTATAATAACATCCGACCATGGCGGAATCAATAAAGGGCACGGAGGAAAGACAATGCAGGAGATGGAGACTCCGTTCATCATCTCGGGGAAAAATATCAAGAAAGGGCATGAAATTCAGGCCAGCATGATGCAGTTTGACGTAGCTGCTACCGTGGCTGCCATTTTCAAACTCAAGCAGCCACAAGTATGGATCGGAAGGCCCATAATGGAAGTATTTAAGTAAGAAAGAATGCTAACAAGTTAAAGACATAGGATGAAACGAACCAACAGAACATTATTCATTCATAATACAGCAAGAGGGAGAATAAAATTTCTTCTTCTTGCTCTATTTGCTTTTCAAGGCTTACAAGCACAAAAGCTATTCCCCGCTCCTTCTGCGATAGAGACACATAAAGGTACATTCTCTTATGACGAAGTTTCGGCTAAGTGTGTACGAACTACTATCTCTAAGTCTCTACCTGCTATCGGCATAGAATACTCGGATGAAGCATATCAACTGGAAATTACACCGGATTCTATCTTCATTGATGCCACTTCTGCGAAAGGAGCATTTTATGCCCACCAAGCCATTAAACAACTGGCACGGCACGAACGGGGCAAAATCCGCTGTTGCCGGATTTACAGTTCGCCACGCTACGCATGGCGCGGATTTATGCTCGATGAAAGCCGCCACTTCTTCGGTAAAGAGAAAGTTAAACAATACCTCGACTTAATGGCTTTACTCCATCTCAATGTATTCCACTGGCATCTGACAGACGAACCGGGATGGCGAATTGAAATCAAAAAATACCCTAAGCTGACGGAAATAGGGGCCGTTGGCAATTGGCATGATGCCCAAGCAACTCCGCAGTTCTATACACAGGACGATATACGAGAGATTGTGGCTTATGCGGCCGAACGCCAGATTATGGTGGTTCCTGAATTCGATATGCCCGGACATGCCACAGCGGTCTGCCGCGCTTATCCCGAAGTATCGGGCGGAGGAGAAGGACGCTGGAAGCATTTCACATTCCATCCTTGCAAAGAAGAAACTTATCGTTTTATCAGCGATGTACTGATGAAATAGTAGCCCTCTTCCCGGCTCCCTATATCCATATTGGAGGTGATGAAGTGCACTACGGCAATCAGAACTGGTTCACAGATCCTGAAATCCAGAGCTTCATAAAGGAAAAGGGCTGATCAATGAAACCGGACTGGAGCATTACTTCATCCGCCGTGCTGCCGATCTGGTAGGCCAAAGGTAAAAATGATTGGTTGGGACGAAATAGTGGACGCCGGTATCTCCCTCCAAAGCGTTGGTTATGTGGTGGCGCCACGACCGCAAGTACCAGTTGCTGAAAGCGCTTGAGCAAGGCTATCAGGTAGTCCTGACTCCACGTCGCCCGCTGTATGGCGATTTCGTACAGGATGCCTCACATAAAGTGGGACGCTATTGGGATGGATTCAATCCGTTGCAAGACATATATGCCTTCCCCGAACCGATCAGTCATCTTTTTAAAGGATACGAAGATCAGATACTGGGTATGCAGTTCACACTTTGGACCGAACGGATTGCAGACGGAAAACGGTTGGACTTCATGACCTTCCACGCCTGATAGCACTGGCAGAATCTGCGTGGACATCGTCCAAAGAGAAAGACTGGAGTCGTTTCTGCATGCGGTTACCGTCTTTCCTGGAATATCTGAAGGAGCAAGGCATCTATTATTTCGATGTGATTCACCCACAAGAAACTCCCGAACCGGGCGGACCGGAGAAAGCGGACGTATTACAAAACGGATAGAGAAATACCGATGATCTCAATAATAACATCATTAATCAATACATAATCAAGAACATATGAAACAGCAGAAATGTAACTATTTTCCCTCCTTGTGGTGGAGGGGTCGAGAAAAAGGTTTAAGTACTTTTCTTTTCCTACTTCTCTTTTCCATCTCGCTCCATGCCCAGCGTCAGGATATTCTACTCAACAATAACTGGAATTTCCGTTTTTCGCATCAGGTACAGGAGACACCCGGCGGGTGGACTTGCCGCACACCTGGAATGCACAAGACGCACTTGCCGGCAAAATAGATTATAAACGAGGTATTGGCAACTACGAGAAGCTTTGTACATCCGCCCCGAATGGAAGGTAAACGTCTTTTTCTTCGTTTCGACGGAGTAAACAGTATAGCCGATGTATTTATTAATCGCAAGCATATAGGTGAGCACCGAGGCGGATACGGAGCCTTCATCTTCGAAATCACGGACTTGGTGAAATATGGAGAAAAGAACTCTGTCCTGGTACGCGCCAACAACGGTGAACAGTTAGACATCATGCCGCTGGTGGGTGACTTCAATTTTTATGGAGGAATCTATCGGGACGTACATCTGCTGATAACCGACGAGACTTGTATCTCACCTTTGGACTACGCTTCGCCGGGAGTTTATCTGGTACAGGAGGTCGTCAGCCCGCAGGAAGCGAAAGTATGCGCTAAAGTTAACCTATCCAACCGTGCAGCCGACGGAACTGCCGAACTTCAGGTCCTGGTAACGGATGGTACCAAGGTGATTTGCAAAGAGAGCCGCAACGTGTCATTGAAACAGGGGGCTGATATTCAGGAACAACTCCCTCTACTGATTCAGAAACCACGTCTCTGGAATGGTTGCGAAGATCCCTTTATGTATCAGGTCAGTATCAGTCTTCACAAAGACGGCAAACAAATCGACAGTGTAACGCAGCCATTAGGATTGCGCTATTATCATACCGATCCGGATAAAGGATTCTTTCTGAATGGCAAACACCTGCCGCTTCATGGAGTCTGTCGCCATCAGGACCGCGCAGAAGTAGGCAATGCACTCCGCCCGCAGCATCACGAAGAAGATGTGGCACTGATGCGCGAAATGGGAGTCAATGCCATCCGCCTGGCACACTACCCTCAAGCTACCTATATGTACGACCTGATGGATAAACACGGTATTGTAACCTGGGCCGAGATTCCGTTTGTAGGTCCCGGAGGATATGCAGATAAAGGTTTTGTAGACCAAGCTTCCTTCCGCGAAAATGGTAAACAACAATTGATCGAACTGATCCGGCAGCACTACAACCACCCTTCCATCTGCTTCTGGGGACTATTCAATGAGCTGAAAGAGGTGGGTGACAATCCCGTAGAATATGTAAAAGAACTGAATGTACTGGCAAAACAGGAAGACCCTACCCGCCCGACAACTTCGGCCAGTAACCAGGACGGCAATTTGAACTTCATTACCGAAAACATAGCCTGGAACCGTTACGACGGTTGGTATGGAAGTACTCCGAAAACACTGGCAACCTTTTTGGACCGTACACATAAAAAACACCCCGAACTACGCATCGGCATCAGTGAATATGGGGCAGGAGCCAGCATCTATCATCAGCAGGACTCACTCAAACAACCGTCGGCTTCAGGCTGGTGGCATCCCGAGAACTGGCAGACTTACTACCACATGGAGAATTGGAAAATCATTGCCGAACGTCCCTTCGTATGGGGTACTTTCGTTTGGAACATGTTCGATTTCGGGGCAGCTCATCGTACGGAAGGCGACCGTCCGGGTATCAACGATAAAGGACTTGTCACCTTCGACAGAAAAGTGAGAAAAGATGCTTTCTACTTCTACAAAGCTAACTGGAATAAACAGGAACCGATGATCTATCTGGCGGAAAAACGCTGTCGGCTCCGCTATCAGCCGGAACAGACCTTCATGGCTTTCACCACTGCCCCGGAAGCCGAACTATTTGTAAACGGTATCAGTTGTGGTAAACAAAAGGCGGACACCTACTCAACCGTTGTGTGGAAAAATGTCAAACTCACCTCGGGAGAGAATATCATTCGTGTGACTACTCCCGGCAAGAAACCACTTACAGACGAAGTGACAGTAGAATATAAAGAAGACAGACCGCTCTAATGAAACGGATCATTTTATCGATTGTATGGGGACTGCTGACCGGATGGGCGGCAGTCCCTTGCCTTTGGGCACAGTCACGCACAGGAACTGCCGATCGGGAGATCTGGGTAAAAACTCTTGTACGCCTGGCCGATCCCGTACTCAGTAACCTGGCCAATGAAACACTGAAAAAGGAAATGCCTTACGAATCGCTTGCTCCCAACCGGCAACGTTTTTCTTATCTAGAGGCAGTGGGACGAACCGTATGCGGCATTGCTCCATGGCTGGAACTAGGAGAAGACGATACTCCCGAAGGACAATTACGTAAAAAATACATCGAACTGACGGTGAAAGGGATCAGCAATGCAGTGAATCCGTCCTCACCCGATTACCTGATCTTCGGAGAACCTTCACAACCCTTGGTAGATGCCGCATTTCTGGCAGAAGGATTATTGCGTGCACCTAAACAATTATGGGGCAACCTCTCACCCACTGCCCGCAAGCAAGTGGTGACGGAGTTAAAACGAAGCCGTGTTATCAAGCCCAATGAAAGCAACTGGCTGCTGTTTGCCTCCATCGTGGAAGCAGCCCTGCAAGAATTCACCGGAGAATGTGATACAACGCGGCTCAATTATGGGGTACGCAAGTTCAGAGATCTTTGGTATAAAGGAGACGCCCAGTATGGAGACGGAGCAGAATTCCACCTCGATTATTACAATAGCTTCGTGATTCATCCCATGCTTACCGATGTATTAGTTGTCATGCAGAAGCACCGGATGCCGGAAAGTGAATTTCTGAATGTACAGCAAAAACGCCTGGGACGCTATGCCGAACAATTGGAGCGTTTCATTTCTCCGGAAGGAACATATCCGGTAATCGGACGTTCGATTGTCTATCGTACCGGAGTATTTCACGCATTGGGGCAAGCAGCTTTACTGCATCTCCTTCCGCAACAAATTGTTCCCGCACAGGTACGCTGCGGCATGACGAAAGTTATAGAGAACCAATTCCGGTCTGCTGCCAATTTCGACACAAAGGGTTGGTTGAAGATAGGTTTCTCCGGTAATCAGGTTCAAATGTCGGAGTCCTACATTAATACAGGAAGTACTTACTTGTGCCTGACCGGTTTCTTGCCATTGGGACTACCCGCCGACGATCCTTTCTGGAGTGCCCCTCCGGCCGAATGGACCAACCTGAAAGCCTGGTCGGGGAAAGAGGTTCCGGCAGATCATTCTTTATAAACCGGCATTTGCTCTTTACGCTTACGGCATTCTTTTTGTAAGACACCAGCATTTAAATAAAGAAAAGGGGATGTCAGGACTCAAACTTAAAGAAGGAGAAATTGGAATCAGAAACGTACACCCTCATCAACAACGAAAGCCCTATCATTACTCTAAAATAGAGTTCGATAGGGCTATTTATGTTTTGGTTGTAATCTGTAGCTGTTTCAAGTGGTCATTTTAGTTCCGACACACTTTCTTCTTTACGGACTGCTGTTTACGGTTGGACGCAAATTCCTAATTAGCGCCACCACCTTGACCGCCTTGTCCGCCGTCGCCTTTCACATCATCGTTATTGATACTGCGAGCGGCTTTCTTCACACTGGCCTTCAACTCGCCGATACGGTAGCTAAGGCTGATACCAAAGCTACGGCTCTGATAACGGCTGCTGCTCTTCGACAAGAAGTTTTCACCCATAGTGGTATTATTATACGAACGATACTTCTCGAAGATATTGCTTACATAGGCACTCACTGTAAAGCGATCTTTGATGAAAGAGCGGTTCACACCCAGACTATAGTAATAATATCCCGATCCCTTACCTTGCAGGCTGATGTAAGGAGTACTTCCTCCGGCATTCAGACTGGCACGTATCTTCAATGGGAAGGTGTGCTGGATACCACCGTATAAAGAGGCATTCCATCCATAGTTATGCAATCCCTGAGCCGGACTCTTAATATCAACGTAGCTGCCATCACCGTTCAGATAGATACGGGTGTTGGGAGAAGCGTTCCAGTTACCGTAAAGGCTCAGACCTGTATTGCGGTTCTTACCGATATTTTCGTAAGTGCTATACAATGCACCTTCGGGAGCATGATGTCCTCCGGGGAACTCTTCACCACCCTTACCAATCAAACGGCTGACCCGTTCGATACCGTTGTTTCCGAATGAGTGGCGCAGAGAGATATTGACATTAAACTTCATGCTGAACATACTATAGCTCAGGTTGAACGAGTGGCTCTTTTCACTTTCCAGATTCGAATTACCCTGGCTGATAAACATCGGGTTGCGGTCGTCAAAATAAGGATTCAAGTTCCAGATACCCGGACGCCAGATACGCATGTTGTATCCACCGCGCAAGTTCTGTGTCTTACCGATCTTGATGCCCATGGTTACAGAAGGAACAAAGTCGTTATAACTGGTACTGAAATCCGCTTCAGGTCCGATGGCTCCTGCCAGATACTTCACATCCTGTGACGTATATTCATAACGTACTCCCGGCTTGAATGAGAATGTTTTATAACGAAGTGTGTATCCCAGATAAGCGGCAAGAATGTCATTCAGATGTTTATACTTGCTACTACGGTCGTTGTTGTATTCGTAGTTGTCACTGACGCCCTCGGCTTCGAACAGTTTGTTATCACTAAGGTTATTACGGATGATATATTTAGCTCCGGCTTCAATAGTATGCAATTTTCCGATTGGAGTAGTATAATCCACCTGGAATGTATGTTCGGTAGTATTGGTCTTGCCATCCGAATGAGAGTTATTCAGCAAGAATTTCTTAACGATATCCATTTCAAACGGATCTTTGATATCTTTATAGTCCGTATAATAGTCAGAGTTCTGCGGCTGTGTACTGATCTTGTACGAGAGAGTGATCATACGGTCCTTGTTCTTTTAGAGGTACGCTGATAATCGACATTACCACGCATAGAATACCAGGAACCGTCTCCGTCGCTCAACGAGCGGTATTGATAAGCCAATCGGTCTCTGGGCATTCCACATTGTAGTCAACCCGTCGCTCTTATTATCATTGGCACCGCCGTACATACCGAATGACGCTGTCAGCAAACGTAATGTATCAATTTCGTAACTGGCCTCAAGATTGCCGTACTGGAAACTGCCGTTATAATCGGAAGAGCTTTTCGATTCCAGATACTTCTGATCTTCGAATCATAATTTTCACGGTAACTGTCCGAATAGCTTTTAGGCGATGTATCGTAGTTATAATTATAATTTCCTGTAATAGTCAGTTTTCCGGATTTGATAGTAGCATATCCACCGGCACCAGCACCACGATTGCTACCACTGGCACGGAAAGTTGCAGTATAACCTTCGAATCCACCACCGACAGTTACAATATTCAGGATACCGCCCACACCTTCTGCATCATATTTAGCTCCCGGAGAAGTGATTACCTCAATATGTTTAATGGTATTGGCCGGCATACTCTTGAGCACGTCTTTCGGGTTATTGCTCATCATATTATTAGGCTTACCGTTTACATGGATTTTAAAACTGCTGCTGCCATTTACCTTAATGTTATCTTCGCCGTCCACTGTTACCAACGGTACTTTACGAAGCATTTCCATTACGGTATTGGTCTTCGAGTCAGGATCGTCTTCGATGTTATATTCAATTTTGTCTACATCCACCTTTACCAGTGGCTTCTGAGCAACGACTTCTATACCTTTCAGTTCGTTAGTAGCCTCGGCCATATTTAATTTTCCCAGATCGATCACCTTTTCACTCGCTTTGACAGTAAAGTCTTTCACGATCGTGACTTTACCTACAGACGATAAGGTAATAATATACTCTCCGGGAGCAACAGTCAGTTTCTCCTGGAATTTACCATTCAAATCGGTTACAGCCATTTTAAGAGCTTTTTGAGGAGCATTCTTTTTTGCGATCTTAATTGTAGCATAAGGTTCGCCTTCCTGAGTCAACGAATCAAGAAGCACGCCTTTCAATGTATAAGATGGAGCTGCCGTACGTTGTTGGGATTGCTGTGTTTTTTGCTGTTGGGCATACATCATGCCGGATGTCATGAACATCAACAGCAACAATAGTAGTAGTTTGTTTCTCATGTGAAGTTATGTTTTAGTTTATAGTCTATCTGACGTAAAATCATAGTATTTGTCACAGAATGGCAACGAAAATATCGACTTTATATTCGTTTACGAAACCCTCGGAGTTAAGAAAGGTGAAATAGAGTGATTTTTATTCTTTTTTATCAGAAGTCGTTCGATAACGCACATTAAATCAGATAAAAGAAAAAAAGTACGACAACATTTGCTGCGATTACACATCCGAATCCGCCCAATATCCACGAGCGCAATTTACTCTGCTTACCCGAGAAGAAAAGCGCATAACACATGTTGACCACAATGTTACTGATAATGGCCTGCATGGTACAAGCCATCACCACAGTAGCCGCTACACTTCCCGTGCCCTGCAATAAGTTCAGGATAAAAGGAGTAATATCACTAAAACCGGAAACGAACGACAGCAGGTTCAACCCTCCTGTCCCGGCATAAATCAAGGTATAGTGTGTCAGTACGGTAAATATAACAAATAACCCTGCAAAAATCAAAGCCACCTTGAACTCCAACGGATTACTGCTGTCATCTTCTTCTTCCACAAGGTCAGCGTCGGGTGTCCGCTTCCGACGAGTGTGGATAAACCAGGCTACACCGGCTGCAACGGCAGCCATAATCAATAGATAAGGATAGATAGAAGTAAAAATAGTGGAGCTGAAAATAAGAATTAGAATCATGAAGCGCAAAAACATCATGCTGACAGCCAAAAGCATGGCGGCAACATATTCGGATGCTTCCTGCGAGTGTGCATTACGGCTTTTACGGGCGAGTACCGAGATTGTAGCCGTACTACTGTAGAGCCCGCCGATAATGCCGGACACCAATACCCCCGATTCACGAAAGACATACCGCTTCAGCAAATAGGAAAGATATGAAATACCCGAAACCACTACTGTGGCCAGCCAGATGGTATAAGGCGTCAGGTTGATGTCAGGGATAATATTTTCATTAGGCAACATCGGAAGGATGATACCACTGATAGCCAAGAACTTGGCCAACGTAATCATTTCATCGTTTTTCATTCGCTGTGCGATCTCCGTAAAAGTATGCTTCAGTTCGGTAAGCAATAAAACAGTAACAATCACCATGACGTAAAACCATGAAGGCTGTGTAGACACAATCGGAGCAATGCAGTAGGTGATCAGTGCGATGATAATAGTCGTCACCCCGAATACATGGAATTGGGACTGCTTCACATAATAGTTGAGCCCTAAAAGAATGCCGAGTATCAAACCACCTCCCATGAAAAGGTGCATCTCTTCCGGATCGAGGATATACAAAAGATACCCCAGCATTCCGATAAACGTAAAGGTGCGGTCAGTACCGAAAAGAGTGGTTTCTCCTTCACGTTTCAGACTGATTTTACGTTGCGAAAGTCCTATTAAAAGTGAAAACAAGGTAACCAGGATAAAGGTCACCAGCTTTTCCGGCAAGTAGTTGTACAGTTGTTCCATATATCTTTATTCTTGAGCTCTTAACTAAAGAAACAAATATACGGATTATTTGTTAGCTACAACCAGGTAGTATACGGTTTTTTCATCAACTGCGAATTATAGTAGCGAATGTCACCCGTAACCTCTTCTCCGATAAAGCCGGTTTTACAAACACTTCGTCTTCCGAACCCAACTCCACCTCAGCCACAACAAGTCCTTCATTCTCTCCATAGAACTCATCTACCTCGAAGATATGTTTCCCGCTACGCACCAGATAACGGGTCTTATCGATCACTCCCGGTTCGCAAAGCTTCATCAGTTCCTCAGCCTCGGCGAGAGACAGTTCCTTCTCCCACTCGTAACGGCTTATTCCCGAAGCATCCGAAGCTCCTTTAATAGTCAGATAGCCTTTTCCGTCACGTATGCGTACGCGAACCGTTCTTCCACGGGCACTACTGATATATCCCTGAACGATGCGGCTCTGATCAAAAGCCTGTGACTTATAATCTCCACTAACGAGAAATTTACGTTCTATTTCCTGTGACATATATTATTTAAAAATTCAATTGAATACGAAGCCCCAGAATACCATAAGCATTCCCTCCTTTACCCAACGATTCATCAACTTCCTCGGGTTTATAGGCAATCTCTCCGTTCGATTTATACCCTACCGCTGCCTGTCCGAAGGCATTGGCATATTTATCATTATCTACATATGAATAATTGAGCTGAAATTTAAGATTCCGGGTAGCATAATAATTCACTCCGAATGTCCATCCGTTGGACGATCCCCCCATCACTTCTGTTCCGTTCAGGTCGATACGGTCAAAACGGGCTGCCAATTCTATATCCCCCCAACTGCGTCCGAACGATGGCTGCGAGAAGGCTCCACGCGATTTACTATATCGTTGCTGCCCACCGAACAAAAGATAAGCCGCCTGCACATAGAAGCCGTTGAACTTCTCTGTTGCCAACCCTTCCATACGCACCGTATTGTTCATGATATACTCTCCCTGAAAGCGAAAACCTCTGTAAAATCCGGCCAGTTCGGCACCGGCCAACCAATCGTGACTGACAGAAGCAATCGGCGATGTATCCAGAAACTTGATTTTGTTAATATAAGAAAGTGATCTTGTACTATATCTCACAGTATTCGGCATCAGCGAACCGACTGTTGTCTTCGGAGTACGATAAGATGCGGCTATTCCCAAATGAAAACCTTTTACCTTATCTGCCGAAACCGGTTGCCAGACAGCACGGGCTGTAACCGATATTCCTTCATCCTCCCCCGCTTTATTATTACTTTCGGAATAGTCTTTCTCTTTGTTACCTTCTATCTTTTTAAAATGTACACCCGCTACTCCCAGAAACTGGTCATGTTCCCAGGTTCCCTGTACACCGATATGATATTCCGGAGCAAATGCAGATACCACGTTCGCCTTTTCCATGAACCACAAATCGCCCGAGGAGGTCATTGCAGCCATGCCAAAACTCTCTTTAAAATTACCGGCCCTAAAATAAAGCCCATTCGGGAAAGCATATTTAATGAAACAGTCCTTCAATGAAAAGCCACCGTCGGTAAGATCCATTTCTATCTTACCGGACAGCCTTTTGCCAAAAGCAGCAGTAGCTCCCAAACGTACACGCCTGAATCCGACACCGTTGCCTATGGGCTGGTAGTCTTCTCCAAAGAACATAGCTCCGTCTGCCTGGATGCGCCCATTGAAAGTCAGTTTAAACTTATTGTCCTCCGAACTGAAGGTTAATGACTCTTTCTTCACCTCAGGAAGAAAAGATTTAGACTCCTGGGCAGAAACCATTCCCAGACAAGTAATTGAGAAGATAGAAAAAATAGTAATCAGTTGCTTGTTCATCCGTCTTTTTAGTGATTAGCGATTTATTAGCAGTGATTAGCAGCTAATAACCGGTGATCAGTACGATTCATCCACCCGGTACCAATCACTAATTGTCAGTCACTAATCACTCACTCTCAGCCCAAAAGAGAAAAACCGATAATCATAGCCAATGCCAGGATAACCAGCGAGACAAAAACTATCTTAACAACCTTTTTGGCTTGTTCTTCTTCTTTCTTGCTGTGTGTTACTTTTTTCTTATTCTTACTCATAATCGTTAGCTTTAAAGTTCAACGCTAACAAAGTAAGAACAAATCTTTTAACCTGCCAAAAATATAGAGAATAAAATGACGGACAAAGAAAGGAAATAAAAAAACATCCCCCGGAGCAGAAAAATCCGGAGGATGTTACAATTCTGTTATTTTTAAGCTTCTTCCGAAGAAAATTCCATCAGATAGGCTTTGATAAATCCTTCTATTTTTCCATCCATCACCCGTTTACATCAGAGGTCTGGAAGTTAGTGCGATGGTCTTTTACACGACGGTCGTCAAAGACATAGCTTCGTATCTGTGACCCCATTCGATTTTTCTTACCGGCTTCCACTTTAGCCTGTTCTGCCATGCGGTGCTGCAATTCTTTATCGTAAAGAATAGAACGCAACTGACGCATTGCATTTTCACGATTTTGGGCTGGTCACGGGTTTCGGTATTCTCTATCAGGATTTCCTCTTCCTCACCGGTATAAGGATCCTTGTATTGATAGCGTAAACGAACGCCGGACTCTACCTTATTGACGTTCTGTCCACCGGCACCTCCCGAACGGAAAGTATCCCAAGAGATACAGGCCGGCAAAATATTTACCTCGATGCTGTCATCCACCAATGGAGTGACAAACACGGAAGCAAAAGAAGTCATACGCTTACCCTGCGCATTATAAGGGGAAACACGAACCAAACGATGTACACCGTTCTCACCTTTCAAATACCCGTAGGCATAGTCGCCTTCAATCTGTATGGTACAAGTTTTAATACCCGCTTCATCACCTTCCTGCAAGTTGGCCATGGTTGCTTTATAACCATTGGTCTCGGCATAACGGAGATACATACGCATCAGCATCGATGCCCAATCCTGACTCTCCGTACCACCGGCACCGGAGTTAATCTTCAGTACGCAACTCATTTGGTCGGCCTCATCACGAAGCATGTTCTGCAATTCCAGATTCTCGACATGCTCTAATGCCTTTGCATAGGCCTCGTCTACTTCTTGTTCCGTAACCAGTTCGTCTTTATAAAATCGAAAGCCAGTTCCAGTTCGTCTGTCAGTGTCTTGACATCATTGTATCCCTCAATCCACTTTTGCAGTCCCTTCACCAGTTTCATTTGTGCTTCGGCTTTCTTCTGGTCATCCCAGAAACCCGGAGCCTGCGTTCTTAATTGTTCTTCTTCGACCTGAATTTTCTTCCCGTCGATGTCAAAGATACCTCCTCAGCGCATCAGTGCGCTCTTTCCGTCTTTAAGTTGTTCAATAGTAATCATACTTCTTTTATGGTTTTCATTAATTATGGGGAGCAAAGATATACAAAATTTTGTGTTCTTACTCCTCATACATTTTATCAATTACCTCTTTATAGTTGCGTGCCACTACCGGACGTTTCAACTTCAGGGTATTAGTCAGTTCCCCTTTTTCCATGCTGAACGGTTCGGGAAGCAACGTAAATCGTTTAATCTGTTCGTAATGGGCAAACTGCTGCTGCAACGTATCGATACGCGCGCGGAACAAAGCAGTAATTTTAGGATGCTCCAACAATTCGGCCATATCTTTGTATTCGATGCCTTTCTCTTTGGCATACTGTTTCACAAAACCGTATACCGGTACAATCAGTGCAGATACAAACTTACGCTGGTCGGCAATAATAGCTATCTGATCGATATAACGGTCGATAACCAATTTGGTTTCCAATGCCTGAGGAGCGATATATTTTCCGTTCGATGTCTTAAACAGGTCTTTGATACGCTCTGTCAGATACAACTGCCCATTTTTAAAATAGCCGGCATCACCGGTATGAAACCAACCTTCTTCATCGATGGCTGCAGCCGTCGCTTCCGCCTTTTTATAATACCCTTTCGTGATGGTCTTTCCACGAAGCAGAATCTCGTTATCTTCGCCGATCTTCACTTCTACCTCCGGCATCACCTGACCTACCGAACCAATATCATAACCCGTCTTCGAAGTACACGAAACAGTTGCCGTAGATTCTGTCAAACCATATCCGACCAGCATATCGATACCCACCGAATGTACAAACTCGCAAATTTCATCGGGAACAGCAGCACCGGCTGTCGGGAAGAAGTTACCGTTCTCTATTCCGATGGTCTTTTTCAGCAGAGCATAGATAGTCTTCTCATAAAACTTATATTTCAGCTGAATCATTCGGGGAGGCGTCTTACCCACCCGCAAATAATCCAAATTATGGATACGGCCTACTTTAATAGCATCCAGCATCAGCATTTTTTTTATTCCGGTGGTCTCGGCTATTTTTTCCTGAACGCCGGCGTACACCTTCTCCCAAAAACGAGGGACACTACACATCAATGTCGGACGGATTTCTTTAATGGTTGTCTGGATATCGGCCGGACGAAGATTGATGCAGACCTGTACGCCCTTATGCACACAGAGATAAGTCCATGCCTTCTCAAACACATGGGTCAGCGGCAGGAAGTTCATCGAAACATCCTTATCGGTCATATCTACCAGACGGATATCATGAATACGGAATGCTTCAAATAGCAAGAATGATGCAACATGACTCCTTTAGGTTCGCCCGTAGTACCGGACGTATACAGGATGTTTGCCAAATCCTCGGCACTGGCACGTGCCGTACGTTCTTCCACTACTTCATTGTGTGGCAAATCTTTCCTTTAGCCAAGAACTCGTCATAGTAAATAGAACTCATATCACGCGGATCTTTCACTACCGCCGGATCAAAAATGATCAATTGTACAAGTGAAGGGCAGAAGCCGAACACACTGAAAGCAGCATCATACTGGAACTGCTCGCCTACAAATAAGAAACGTATCTGGGCATCATTGATGATATATTGAGCCTGTGCCGGAGAACTGGTTGCATAAAGCGGAATAGTTACTGCACGGTTGGCAAAAGCGGCAAAATCCGTAAACAGACATTCCGGCTTATTTTGAGAGAAAATACCGATATTTTCTTCTTCCTGTACTCCCAATTCCACCATAGCATTGGCGGCTTGCCTTACAGTTTGCGAAAATTCATTCCAAGAGATAGGTATCCACTGCGCCTTCTCATAGTCACGGTATTTCAGGGCTGTCTTGTCGCCATACTTTTCAGCCTGACGATGGACCAAGACAGATAAATGATGATAAGTCATATCCTTTGTTGTTAGTTATTCGTCTGCAAAGGTATCGTTTAATTTGGAATTATCAGGTGTGAATACTGAATTATTTTGCTCAACAGAGTCAGGCACTTAGCCATATAGCGCCTGATAAATAGTTGTCTGACAAACTGAAAGATTCAAGTATTATTTGTACATTTGCATCCATTCAAAGCAAAAAAGAAATGATAGACGAATCCATTACATCCGAAGCTGTCGGCTTGCTGAAATCTCTTATCAACATCCCTTCGCTCAGCCGCGAAGAAGAAAAAGCAGCCGACTATCTGCAAAATTATATCGAGGCCGAAGGCATGACCACGGGCCGTAAAGGAAACAATATCTGGTGCCTGAGCCCTATGTTCGACCTGAAAAAGCCGACAATCCTGCTCAACTCCCATATTGACACTGTAAAGCCGGTCAACGGTTGGCGGAAAGATCCGTTCACTCCACGCGAAGAGAATGGAAAACTTTATGGATTGGGCAGCAATGATGCCGGTGCCAGTGTAGTAACACTCCTACAGGTGTTTCTGCAACTATGCCGCAAGCAACAAAGTTATAACCTTATTTATCTGGCTTCCTGCGAAGAAGAGGTATCCGGAAAAGGCGGTATCGAAAGTGTATTACCGGGACTTCCCCCCATCAGTTTTGCCGTAGTAGGAGAACCCACCGAAATGCAACCTGCCATTGCCGAAAAAGGCCTGATGGTGCTCGATGTCACAGCTACCGGAAAAGCAGGACACGCCGCCCGCAATGAAGGTGACAATGCGATATATAAAGTACTGGACGATATTGCCTGGTTCCGCGACTACCGCTTTGCAAAAGAATCACCATTACTGGGACCTGTCAAAATGAGCGTTACGGTGATCAATGCCGGTACGCAGCACAATGTCATTCCCGACCGTTGCAGTTTTGTAGTAGATGTGCGTAGCAACGAACTGTACTCTAACGAAGAGTTGTTTACTGAAATACAAAAGCATATCTCTTGTAAAGCTGAAGCCCGTTCGTTCCGCCTCAACTCTTCACGTATCGAAGAAAGCCACCCGTTTGTACAGAAAGCAAAGAAACTGGGACGCATGCCTTTCGGCTCTCCTACTCTCTCGGATCAAGCTTTAATGGCGTTCCCCTCAGTCAAGATAGGCCCCGGCCGTTCTTCACGTTCGCATACGGCCGATGAATATATCATGATTAAAGAAATAGAAGAGGCATTGGAATTGTATTTGAAGATACTGGACGGACTGGAAATCTGATTTTCCCTCTCCATGTCATTCGTATAGGATGAAGGTGTCATAACTCACCACAGATTACACAGATTTACACAAAACGATTTTAATCTACTGACAACCCATACTAATTATCTGTATAAATCAGTATAATCTGTGGTGAATACGAATTTTGACGCATCTTCATCCTATACAAACATATTTACTATTCGGGAATGACAAAATGTGTTCGCCCCTTCACAGCTTTCGGCTTCTGCCGGGCAAAACAACAGTACCCATAGCCGTTGAAGGCAGAACCAGATGTAACCGGATCTTCCCTTCTTCCGTCTCCAATCAACCCGGATAGTGCCATACATCGATTCATGGCTGGCTTCTACAAAATCAAGATCGGACAGGAAACACGGCTGAATTAATATTTTCTTAAAGCCGATGCATCCGGTGAAAGACGTATACCTGCCGGATACTTATACATCCAGGCACTGACAGCCCCATTGAAGGATGATTCAGAGACGCATCTCCGATACGGCGGGTCACGTCCCAGGTTTCGATACAAAGAAGTCGCCCCGGTTTCTTTGATCCAATATCCCCATGAAGGTAATGTAGTTTTTGTCAACATCCTATAGGCCGTTTCCGCATAACCGGTCTCCGCCAATACATCAGGTACCATTACGCTGCCGATAAACCCGAAATCAAGACTGTAGTCATTGGCTGCTATGATCTTATGCAGATTCTCGGCAAGACGTTCCCTATATGCTTCGGGAACAATATGAAGATAAAGCGGCAAGGCATATGAAAGTTGCGTTTTATTAGCATAAGACACAGTCTGAGGGTCAAAAAAATGATCGTTAATCCGTTTCTTAAGCTCTTCGGCTTTTGCCAGATACTTTTGTCTGTCTTCTACACGTCCGGTAAGTTCAGCCATCTGTGCCATCATCAGGTTGTCCCAATACACAAAACCGGTAGCCATGAAATCGACCGGTGTTTCAGCCTTATAGAACAACCAGTCACCCAATCCATGATTAATCAATCCCCGTTCATCTTCCGTCGTTTCGATATACTTCAGATAACGTTCGGCAACCGGATACACCTGACGCATGGTTTCGATATCACCGGTATAACGATAAAGATAAGAGGGCACAATGAAGATGGCCGCATCCCAAAGCGGCCCCGCCCAGTTGGAATCCCACCTCCGGGAAGTCGGGGCAATACCGGCTACATTGCCATTCGCCTCCTGCGTATCGATCATATCTTTCACCCACTTGGCATATACATTCCGGCTGTCATAATTGAACATACCCGCCTCCTGCACCATAAAGCCATCCGCCATCCATCCATTCTTTTCACGAGTGGGGCAATCGGTCGGTATCCCGAACAGATTACTCAGATATGAGTTTCGGCAAATATCGAAAATAGTATTGAGTAACTGATCGGAGCATTTGAAACTTCCCACTTCAGCCACGTCACTATGCATCCTGAGGGTTTGAAGTTTCACGTCCGCAACAGTAAGGGGACGATCGGAGGTCAGTTCTATATAGCGGAATCCGTGATACGTGAATGGTGGAATAAAAGTTTCCACCCTCTCCTTTCAGGACATATTCATCCGTCTGGATAATTTCACGTTTGTTGCGAGGACGTAAGTGCATGTCAATATTACGCTGGTCGATATTCCCATCTTTCTGAAGCATCTCGGAATGCCTTAAACGAATCCGGGTTCCGCGTTCTCCTTTTATCTCCAAACGGGGAACTCCGGCTGTGTTGATACCCATATCGAACACGTAGCAAGTATCACTGATACAGTTGACAGACACAACAGAAAGAGTATCTGCTGTAGTAATGGAAGGCATCTTCTGTGCTTCGATCAGTGGGGCAGGTGCCGCAGTCAATTTAGCATGTTGCCAAGAGACATCATCAAAAAGTTCCGTATCCCACCCTTTCTGTTCCAGACGGGCATCATAGAAAGAGCCTACATAAAGATTATCAAACAGGAGCGGTCCTGTAGATGTCTTCCATGAAGTATCGGTCGTTATGATATCCTTGCTGCCGTCAGTATAACAGAGATGTATCTCAGCAATCATTTGCGGGCGCTTTCGCCAGGGTGCCTCATGAAAGTACCACACGGCAGGAGTTTGCTCATTGAACCAGCCATTGCCCAACTGAACCCCTATACAGTTTTTACCATGCCGGAGCAGTCCGGAAATATCATACGTGAGATAAAGCACCCGCTTACTATAATCCGTAAACCCCGGATCGAGTGCATGATCATTGACAGCCTTCCCGTTAAAGGACAGCCTGTAATACCCCAAACCGCTTATATAGCAACGGGCAGAAACAACCTCTTTGGAAACATCGAACACTTTACGAAACATCGGAGAGGGTTCGTAGTCTTTATCATACCCATCGGTAATCCAAGAAGCTTCCCAATCCGTTGCCGAAAATTTTCCGGTTTCAAACCACATAGGTTCCGAAACGACCTTCTTATTATTCAGCCACACTTCTACCCTCCACCAGTATCGGGTGTGAGGACGCAACGTACTCCCGGCGTAAGAAACCAATTGCTCATCCGACTTCTGTTTGCCGGAATCCCAGATATCAGCCTCTCCTTGTCGCAACAGTTCCGGAGTAGAAGAGACCAAAATCCTATAGGCCGTTTGCCTACTGGGCACATCGGAAGTGTCCACTTTCCACATCAGACGCGGGCGCTGCACATCGAGTCCTAAAGGCGCTTCAATGTATTCACACTTCAACGAAGTGATTCTCTTCTTGGCAAAAAGATCTTGACGGAAAGAGAATAACAGGACGAGAAGCAGAATACCCGGTTTAAGATATCCTATTTTCATAAAAACAACTCACTTTTTAAGTACAACAATCGTATACGAATAACCGGGGAATGAATAGGTAAAATCAGATCCGGGAGCCTGCTTCCAGGTAGCTTTCGGCAGAATCCATGTAGGCGTATCCGGAAGGTTCTCATCATTCAACTCTCCACTCAGCGTATATATTTCCATATTCCCTTTCGGAATGAAACCGGACAGACTAACCTGAGTCTCCCGCACTTCAGAGGAAGTGTTGACTACATGAAGAATCACTTCATCGCGTGCCTCGTTCGTAGTGGCCGTCGTATCCAGTTCTCCCACTGTCTCACTCCACAACCGCAGCGGATGGTGATGGGCCGAAGACATCTGCTGTGCATAGAAAGTCGGCATACCCCAAACCTGTCCCGGAGAAAAAATTTGTCCCTGATCCAGCCGTTGTCATTTTGCAAATAGGGTTGAAGAGCATTGGCCGCACAGGTGGTCAGAATAAAATCACCATGGCGACGAACCACATTCTGAACAGTAGCATGCACAATGGCGCGCTGAACGTTGTGCAGATTACCGTTTTCTTCGAAAATAGCACAACGCATACTTGTCTTCGGATTCCATTTCAGGAATTTGGCTTTCATATCCGTCAACTCCCGGTCTATATTTACGTGACTGCCAAGATCATCCGTCCAAGGATGGTAATCCCAATAGGCTGCTTTACCATCAAGCGCTTTAAATACTTTCTCCATATTAGGTGATTCGGGACGCCACCAGGCAGAATGAATAAACTGCACTTCCGGATCTTTGGCATGAACAGCCTCATAAATATCATTAAATCGATCGATATAATGCTGATAATCGGCTTCAATATCCCCCCAGATAACTTCTTCATTTCCAATTTCCAGATATTTTAACCCGTAAGGCTCAGGATGTCCGTTCTCTGCACGCTTCTTACCCCACTTCGTATCTACCGATCCGTTCAGGTATTCGATCATATCCGCCATATCCTGCGCCGACTCTTCTACATTCACTGCATAAGCAGGCATAAATCCGGCTTTCTCACAAAAATGAAGGAAATCCTCAATTCCGAAACCGTTGGTAGAATACGTATACCAATGACCTTTATAAGGAGGTCTTTCCGCACGGTCTCCAATCATCTTCTTAAAACGGTATTCAGGCGCATTGACCATGGTGCCGCCATAGCGGAGGAAGCGTAAACCCTGATCCACCATTGCCTGCCCGATGTCATTACGCAACGGCAACCCGCAGAACTGACGGTCCGCGCCGTTCATAAGGGTGACCATGTCTACCTGAATGCGTCCTTTCTCTTCCAGATAAATAGCAAGGCGTGCATTTTCATCGGTTTTATCAGGAGTTAGCTCAAACGTATATTTCTTCCAGTCACCGGCATTGGCCCGAATGCACTGCACAGCATATTCTTTTTCACCATCCACACTCTGCAAGGCTACCCGGACTTCTGCTTTTCCCTTTAAATAAAGGCTGCCGGTCTTTTTCTCTCCCTGACGTACAGATATTCCCCAACGATTCAGGCTCCGGTTAGCAATACCCACTTTACCGGTTCCTGCCAGATACTCTATCTGCTGCGCATACCGGCCATGAAAAGGTTTATCTGCAATTTGTTTGTAAACAGCAGCGGCAGTCAGGTCAGCAAAAGCATCCCACATCCCGCTGACTTGTGGAGTTACTTTGGTCAACAGCTTGACAGGAGTATTGCTTCCGATAGTCAAACTACGATAAGATACATCGGCTCCCCAGTTTCGGAAAGCGACTTTCCCATTACGCAAACCGGTATCCCGATCTTCGAAACGCAACACCTCACAGTCATTCAGCAGAATCACCAGTTCATCTCCATCCAGTTTCACTTCCATACGGTTCCATTGCGTCGGATCTACATCTACCGGAGTCGTTTTCAACTCTTGCCAGTTATGCAAGTGTTTCCCTAACAGCAAGCGCTTTCCATCAGCAAACAGACTGACCTCATATCCATCGAAGTTATCGGCTCCGCCTCCATATTCACCGACACGCAGTAAAAGTCCGGCATTGTTGGAGGATGAAGTACCGTTCGTAAATTTAAGATCGACCCCGACCGTTCCGTCGGAAAGCTGCGTGTCATCATATACCAGTTTTGCTCCCGGATGTGCCTGTACGGAAAGTTGGCCATCTTGTAGCTTCCACACCCCTTCACAACGGGTAAACCCGATAAAATTATCCATGGAAACAGGTTCTTCAAAACTCTCGCCGAAAATTTTCTGGTCATAAAGACCACCGTAAATCTCATGATTTACGTCTTCCATACAAGCTCCGTACAAATAGGGAGTTATTTTATTTTCAACCTTACCGGCATCCACCCGGATAACGGCATCTTGTGCCGCCAATGATGAAGCAGACAATGCCAAGGCTAAAAGACAGTTTATTTTCATGTTGTAATTGTGTTTATGTTCGTTCATGTCATTTATTTGCGGGCATCCAAACGACATAGCCTTTATCCTGACGATTGCCCAGAGCATAATAAGGAATAGCCGAAACCGACACTTTCTTTCCTGTCTTATCCAGTGCCTGGCCTTTAATTACATTAACTCCATTCAGCAGTTCTTTTTCAAAAGTCATCGATAAAGGAGCGCGCGTATCGAGTCTCAGATCAGCCACCCCTTCATTGTCACATCCTTCCAGGCAATATACAAAAGGACCGGCAGCAATGGCCACCTTATTTTGCAGATCCGCTACAGCTTCATTGGCCGTTACCAACCGCGGCTGAACAGGTAATGTCAACTCTACTCTATCTCCCTTTTTCCACTTCCGCTGAATTTCGGCATATCCTTTAAATATTTTCATTGCGATAGATTTGCCGTTTACTTTCAGATTGACAGCAGACTTCACTTCCGAACGATACAAATCGTATGGATTCTCGACTCTCTGTGCCCATCCCGGGATCCGTACTTTTAATAAAAAAGTTTTTTCTTTCTCCGGTTCAACAGTCATGACAACAGAACCATCCCATGGATATCCGGTCTTTTGCGTCAACCGTATCCGACTCTGATCCGATAGGCTCAGTTCCGTTTCACTGCCGATAAAGAGGTTTACATAGATATTATCCCCCTTCTGTGAATAGATAAATCCGGGCATTGCGGACATCATTTTCAAGAACATGGGCGGACAGCAAGGACAATCATGCCATCCCCAACGGGCGTGCTTGGCGGAATTCAACGGATTCTGATAAGTATATTGTGTACCCGAAAGAGAAATGCCTGTCAGGACATTATTATATAAAGTACGTTCCAGCTCGTCCATATATTTAGCATCACCGGTCAGTTCATTCATTCTCTGGCTGAAAAAGCCGGCACCGACAGCAGCACAAGTTTCCAGATAAGCATCCGTAGGCAAGAAATAATCAGGCCCGAACTTTTCGTCAAAGTGAACAGCACCTACCCCACCGGTGATAAACATACGTTTACCAATCATATTATCCCATAAACGGCTGACGGCAGCTATATACTTCGGTGAACGATTTTCAAGTGCAGCAGCCGTTGCTCCGGTAGCAAACAAGGTGGCACGAACAGCATGCCCCTCGATTGTCTTCTGCTCGAAAAGCGGAATAGAATCCTGTGCATAGTCTCCCCATGACGGGCGGGTATGATTGCCAAACTCAGGAGCCTCGTATTTCCGGTCGCGTATCCATTGTTCGGCAGCAGGGTTACCCCATGTCCCCCACAACGGGAATCCGCAATGTTTTCCTCTACCTTCGATCCAGAATTCAGCCAACCTGAGATATTCCCGCTCAACTACCGGAACATTGATCTGTTTCTTCAGTCCCGGATTGTCTCTATATAAGGTATACAGTTTCACCAAAGCCTCTTCCGGACCCGAATGTGCAGGAACCACATTCTTTTTAGGAAAAGTCCCCATATATTCAGCCATCAAATTAGCACAGCGAGTTGCCACTTCCAGTAATTTTGTTTTTCCGGTCGCATTATAATAGTGTACGCCTGCTTCCACCAACATACCGGCGTTGTATACATCGTGTTGCCAACGGAGCATTCCTCCCCGCTCTCCCCACTGATGGTCGGCTTCCATCAGTTGAGTGTAAGTATCGATATACCCGTTAGGTTCAGACGCCTGTGCCACAGCAATCCGATCGATATATCCGTCCACCCGTTTTTCCAAAGCCGCATCCGATTGCCTTGCCATCAGGTCTGCCACTCCACGGATAGTCTCGTAAACAAGCCCATCGAACCAGGGAGCTCCTGCATGCCGTCCGATATTGCGTTCACCTTTCGCCACACGATCGAAGTTTTCGAACGTATTACAGAATTCTCCCGGATGCTCCAGATGCTTTCCTTCAAACTTATCGAAAACATCGTTTACCGTTACTTTCTGCCAAAGATTCAATTTGGGTTTCCAGAATGTATCTTCTATTTTCACTTGGTTTACTTCCGGAAACCGAATACCGGAGCTCCCTTTATCAGACGGCCCTGCCGTCAAACTTCCGGTTGCAGTCATTGCAAGTAATACCGGAAACATAAATCTGTACGTTCTCATTGTTTTATTTTTAGTTTGTTGTTTCTTCCGCTCCTTTTTTTGCCTGTGAATCTTTATAATCCGAGCAACAGTGCAAAGATAATGAAACCTATCGTAACTGATACGAACTGGTATGTGTTTTTATTATGTTACAAAACATATACGATATCCGGACAGTAGCTGTACCCTTTTACGTTTTTTATCCTATCTTTGCAGCACCAAAAACAAAAGTATGAAAAGGAACGAATCAAAATACAAACAAGTAGTAAACCACGTAATAGAGGGTATCAATAACGGTAGTTATAAGAAAGGTGACTGGATTCTCTCTATCAACGAATTCAGGAAAAACTATAATCTATCCAGAGATACGGTATTCGCCGGTTTAAGCGAACTGAAATCAAAAGGAATCATTGATTCGACTCCGGGTGTAGGTTATTATATAGCGACGACCCGCATCGCACAAAAGCTGAATATATTTCTTCTTTTCAACGAATTCAATGAATTCAAAGAAGATCTTTACAATTCATTTATTTCATCCATCAGGAAAACCGCCAATGTAGATCTATATTTTCATAATTACAACCGAAAGGTTTTTGAAACTCTGATCAACGAAGCCAATTATAAATACACAACCTATATTCTGATGCCCGGTAAATTCACTAATATAGCCCCACTATTGGAAAGCCTATCGGGTCGTGTCTTTTTACTCGACCATTTCCATCCCGAACTGGCCGGAAAATACTCTTCTGTCGCACAGAATTTTGAAAAAGACACCTACGAAGCCTTGGTATACGGACTTCCCCACCTAAAGAAATATGATCATATCATAATGGTTCAGAAAGAAGAAAAAGAACCGATCGAGCGCTATAACGGGCTTTGCGCATTCTGTGAAGAATACCATTTCACGCATGAATATACCGACTCCGTCCGGAACAGGGAAATCAGGCAAGGGGAAACCTTCATGGTCGTTAATGACCGGGATCTCGTCGACCTGCTTAAACAGGCCCAACTACAGAATTTCGCACCGGGAAAAGACTTCGGAATCATTTCTTACAACGACACCCCGCTTAAAGAAATATTGGCCGGAGGAATCACCACTTTGTCTACCGACTTCAAACAAATGGGACAAACAATGGCTTCACTCATTACACAAAAAGAAATAAAGACCATCGAGAATCCCTGGAAGTTGGATATCCGGAACTCACTTTAATGTCCGGATTTCATATACCAACCCTTTTTTTAATATTTGAAAGATCACACAGAGGCATACCAATACCCTGCATTAAACATCAATTATTCATATACTTCTGTGTGATCTGTGCCAATTTCTAACGTATTTCCAACTGAAATACATTGTTGAGACCGTATCGCTACTTCGCCGCAGCGATCATTTCCACAAAGTTACCATCCCGATCGAACCTGACCTGTGATCCGTCTCCCAATTTATAAATCCACCCCTCTATGCTATAAGAAGAGAAATACATATTGAGGTCATCCGGAAATTGATGTCGCATATATCTGTATGTTTTCTCGGAAATGCTCAATTCTATTTTTCTTTTCCAAGAAAACCTCCCTGGGAATCAAACATCAGTCCGTCACCATTCGTCAACTCCACCAAAATGAAGCTGCAACCGAACGATCGACTCTCGTAATTTCGGAGTTCGAATGTGCCGAAATATATTCGGTAATCTTTTCAGGAAGCGATGCTACCAGCTTTTCAGGAAATGCAAATCCGTTCCCATCTATATTCAACCATTCGCTGGCATCTTCGTTGACAAGCATATTAAATCCGTTCGGCAAACAGACCTTGAAATTCAAAACATCCGTATGAAGCGGATGACTGATGGAAATGGAACGCAGTTTGCCAAAGTACTCTTCAGCCAAAGCTTGTGCCTGCATCACAGGTACTACTATCGGTTTGTTTTCCGGATCGATAGTCACATACACCGTCTTGCTGACCTGAATGGTATAACAGGTACCCTCCAAACGAATGTAAGTAACTTGTGCAGCCGGATAATCCCGATACAATTGTTCGGTTACTTTTGCAGGTAAAGTCTCCAGAATCGAAACCGGCAGCAACTCTGTACCTCCATTCACTTCTGTCCACTGACCACGATCATTCAGCACACATTTAAATCCATTCTCCAACCAGAATGAATAGCCGGCAGTAACATTCCCATTCGGAATGTGCTCCACCACCGCCTGGAAAACTCCATCCGGAAAATACGTTGCAACAAAATCATGTACAGGTTGCGGCACTCCGGATTCATCTTTTATATCCATTTCATAGCCAACACACGTTCCGTCATAATAGAACGCTATTTTCTTACCGCTACTTAACAACACACAATCCCCATAACAGGCATTCTCTATACCGATAAACGGATCATCGGGGAAAAGTTGCTGTACATATTCAATAATCTTTCCCCAAAGAGAGTCTAAGGACCCGGGTAACTTTTGATCCGGAATCATCAATCTTTTCCATCCTCCATTTTCACTAAATTCCACTTTAACTTCATTGGGAAAAACAACACGATAAAGCAACCGGGCATTTTCCTGATCGGTATTCGTTCTTTCTATTTTCTCCGGAGTTTGTCCCGGAAAGTAATTAAATAAAAAAGATTGTGCAGTGCCCGGCAGTTGATTCATTTCGATTGTACCGGAAGATTCATTCTCCTCCGAACAACTGCCCAGAAACGGAAGTAATCCGAATAAGAAACATAAGTAAAGGACAGGATAAAAAGATTTCATAGTTGCGTGGTTTTTATGTTTCAGACAAAGTTAACGGAAAGCTCTGAATATAAGCACATAGAGGCGTTAAACTTCTTTAAGGGGCAAGTCAAAACGAGCACAACGCTTACTCCAGCTCCCCTAAAGCCCCAACATAAAACACAAAGGACAGCTGTCAGGACCGACAACCTTTGTTTATATCTATATGCCTATTTATTAAATTTACCTCTCTTCCACATCAAAGGGGCGGATTTAAGATCGATAATTTTTAGGAATTGATAAAATTATGTAAGTTTGTAAACAGAATAATGAATTCCTCTCCAATGAAAAACATCATAAACAAAATCAGGCAGTTATACCCGGTTTCGGATGAAGCGCTCCAGGCATTACAGGCAAACATGCAGGTAAAGTATTATCCCAAAGATACTTATATAGTGCAATCGGGAATAACGGATCGCCTGGTTTATTTCATCGAAGAAGGTGTCACCCGTTCTGTATTTCATCACAACGGGCAAGATACCACCACCTGGTTCAGCCAAGAAGGTGACGTTACTTTCGGCATGGATTCGTTATATTATAAACAGCCGTCCATAGAGAGTATTGAAACCCTTTCGGATTGTAAAATCTACGTTCTCCATATAGACGAACTGAACGCCCTTTACGAAAAGTATATCGATATAGCCAACTGGGGAAGGATCTTGCATCAGGACGTCAACAAAGAACTCAGTCACATGTTTGTGGAAAGACTCCAGCTTTCTCCCAAGGAACGATACGAACAGTTCAACAGACGCTACCCGGACTGATCAATCGGGTAAAGCTGAAGTATGTCGCTGCATTTCTGGGTATTTCCATTTATACACTCAGCCGGGTACGCGCTAAAAATAGCTCCCGGCCGGTCTTTTTTGCTTTTAAGCAAAAGAACTTCATTTTGCAAGCCGTATCTTTGCCATCTGAAAATATTAACTAACTAATAAAACACAGATGTCGAATATTTCTTCAACAGTTTTTGCAGATACCAAGCCGCATTATCATCTACTGGACGGGCTCCGGGGAGTAGCCGCTCTTATGGTTATATGGTATCATGTATTCGAAGGCTATGCTTTTGCCGGTGGTACCACTATCGATACCTTCAACCACGGATATTTAGCAGTAGATTTCTTCTTTATCCTTTCAGGTTTCGTTATCGGTTATGCTTATGATGATCGTTGGGGTAAGAATTTCACCATGAAAGATTTCATTAAACGCCGTTTGATACGTCTTCATCCGATGGTAATCATGGGTGCCGTAGTGGGTGCTATCACATTCTATATCCAGGGTTCTGTACAATGGGACGGAACACATATCGGCATATCGATGGTGATGTTGTCTCTTCTTTGTACCATCTTTTTCATCCCTGCAATGCCGGGTGTAGGTTACGAGGTTCGCGGCATGGCGAAATGTTCCCATTGAACGGCCTGCTGGTCATTATTCTTCGAGTACATAGGCAATATCCTTTACGCTTTGTTCATTCGTCGTCTGTCAAATAAAGCGTTGACCATAGTTGTAGTATTACTGGGAGTAGCATTGGCTTCATTTGCCATCTTCAATGTCTCGGGTTATGGAAACATAGGAGTCGGCTGGACACTGGACGGTGTAAACTTTATAGGCGGATTATTAAGAATGCTTTCCCCTTCTCCATGGGTATGCTTTTATCGCGTAACTTCAAGCCCATGAAGTTGAGAGGTGCATTCTGATATGTACCCTTGTAATGATCGCCTTGTTCGCAGTGCCTTATTTGAAGGAACGGAATCAATCTGCACAAACGGCATTTATGAAGCATTCTGTATTATCATAGCTTTCCCCATCCTGCTTTGGATAGGAGCATCGGGAACCACCACGGATAAGAAGTCAACCCAAATATGTAAATTCCTGGGAGATATATCTTATCCGATCTATGTGATACATTATCCATTCATGTATTTGTTCTATGCATGGTTGATCAAAAATCAACTTTTCACATTAGGAGAGACCTGGCAAGTTGCCTTATGCGTTTACGCATGGAACATATTGTTTGCTTATCTATGCTTGAAGCTATACGATGAACCGGTACGCAAATATCTGGCTAAACGCTTCCTGAATAAGAAACAATAATATGTACTTGCTCTATATAAGTAGCGCCACAAACATAAACACATAGCTGAGATAGAAGAGTTGCAGTGAAATCACTTTAAGGTAGGCCTTAAGTGAATTCACTGCAACTCTTTATGGAAGAATCCAATCTCGGAAAAGGCATTTGATGATTGCATAAATTGTTCAACCGGAACTTGAGAGTCCGAACAATACATTAGTCAGAATATTCTTCAGCAAGATTCAGCTAATACCTAAAGTTCAAACTTCAGCACATCACTCCCCTTCTTCCGTTATATTCAGTCCCAATACATATCTACCGGATGGAGCAACAGCAATTCTTTCCAATTTTACATCTGTCTGATAGATGGCAACCGGAGCACCTTGCCAGGTAAAGACCATAATCTTTGATTTACCGAAGTACCCGGGAAACCGTTATAAAGGGCATAAAGATAATTGGGAGTACCACAAAGAGAAATGAAATATTTAGATGCATTCGGAAAATCAAGAAACTCAGGGTCATACTCGGGATTTCAACTCTTCCCTATCACTATTTCTTTCATCAGATTTCCTTTTAAATCATAAAAGAGAGAGTTCAGATTCAGCAATCCCATACAAGCTGCCTTTGCATCTTGATTTACCATTAAACAACTTTCGTATAGATAAGATAAATGTCCTTCCGATATCCGACCTAATATCACGATGATAATCCACAGTCTTAACACGGGCAGTATGCTTATCATAAATGAAAAACAAACCATGCTGCATATCTACATCAATGCCATATACACAAGAGTCTGTTTCATTATAATCCCTGACTACAGGCATCTCCGGCAATTGTTGTGCCTCAACGACAGAAACAGCGACAGGAGCGGGAGATGCTGCCGAATGAATCGCAACAGTCTTTTTATTCCAACTATTCAACTCAATGAACGATAGCTTTCCTTTGCCCTCTCTGCCTATCGATTTCTCAAAAAAAGGAAAAAGAAAATCATCCGGACCCTCTCCTTTCATCCCCAATCCGACAAGAGCAGGAGGAATTGTAGCAGTGAAGATCTTTAATAATGTATCATTACGTGTGTCCAAAAAAGCACAAAAAGAATCAGTTACACACAAATCATAGAAAATATTCAATCCTTCTTCTTCCGGCAAGTAGATTTCGTATTGAAGAGTATCCGTACACGTATCAGGAATATACACGGTTAACTTTTCCTGTTCCGATCCGCAAGAGATCATTACTATCGTTGCCAGACATATCAATAAGAGTTTAACCATAATCAAATCTTTTTCATAATAATCAGTTTTAGTTCATTAGTCTGACAAAGATAATAACTACAAACATATCCTTAAAAGAAAATAACAATAAATCCGGTATAACAAAGGATGCATTAGAAAGAAATAACTTCTGAAAAGATCACTTATATTTTTGACAGTTTGCTAAACAACCCTTCTCAGGTTTGATTATTTCAGCACATTAGTCGGGTTCGTACTAAAAATCGTCTCTATTTCATTTTTCAGTTTATCATATTGCAGGAATCCTGATGTTTTCACAACACAATGAACACCCAAAGGAGAAAGTAAGAGTACTCGTGTTTGTTTTTCGCAAAAATAAAGCGCTTTTGGAAAGTCAGAGAGTAGTCTTCTGTGCTTGTCAACCAGAAAAAGAAGGAGCAAAATAATCTCTCTATTATGGAACAATATATGTAATCGTGCAAAACATTAGGAGATTTTCAAAAAAGAAGTAAGCATTTTCAGAAATTGCTTACTTCTTTTAGAGTAGATACTTACTTCTTTTGTACCAGATGCCTACTCCTTTTCTAGGAAATGTCGGCTTCAGAGTCCAAAAAGCCCGGCTTTTCGTTGCATTCACCCCGACTATCACCCTCCTATCCTTCCGGTTGAACAGAAAGAAAGGAAGAGGAAGTTATCAAAAAAAGCATTTTAAATACTTTTTGAAAGCTGATACAGATAAATAGAATCATACTATCAAATCGCTTTCTCTGCTTTACTTTACCAGCTCTGCAGTAACATAATCTTTGCTATATGTACATGATAAACGATACGAAACTTTCCCTCTTTATCTTTAAACATAGTGTTATACCCTACACCCTGCAAAAGCGCCGGGATTCTGCAAGATAAGATTTTCATCGTATTTGGTCCATTTGCCGATTATATCGGTTGCCGTAGCACAGCCTACCCCATAGAACGGACTTTCAAAGCTATTGCCGGAATAAGCCATATAGTACAGCTCCTTATGTTTAAACACATATGGAGTCAAAGAATAATCAAAATCAAATGAGAGTGAATCAACCCGATACAGTCTAGGATTATCAAACTCTTTACATTTCACATGTAGATCTCTAACTGGAATATTAGCTATCAACATAGCCATTTTAATTTTACTTTGCTTTTTAGAGCAATCTAACTCAGAAATCAAGAAGTTAAGACAGTCTCTACAAGAATAAACAGAAAATCTAACAATTAATAAACTATCTTCAAGAATCTCCCTTATTTTCATAGACGAGTTCTAAGAGTCAATGATTTTTTATCCAAATCAAACGATATACTTCTATTTTTGATTGAAGTTATCATCCATTTTAAGGTCATATATCTAATATTTTTTTATTAAACACACAAAGTGAAGGATTTTTCTCAAGATTACCCTTATCTTCAAAAGCTATAACAATATCATCTCCTAGAATCTTGAAGAAAGAGCATTCTTTTAGTTGCATTTCATCTGTCAAAATTGCAAATATTTCTGATTTCTTTGTTTTCTCACTATATCTACATAAGTAAACACGATCATACCACATAAATGTAAAATATATATAATATCCATCTATCTGATAGAATCTTGCGACAGAAGCGCAGCTTTGATTTTCCGGCTTATTTAAATACATTATTCGAGCATATATATCTTTAGCTCCCTCCTCTTCAGGTATCGCATAAGTACCAAAATCTATTTTATACTCAGGGACAAGAAAATTATCTGTTACGGTAAAAAGGGTATCCTTCAAGGGCTCCCAATACAACACTCTCCGACCTTCTTCTCCTACAAAAAGCATCAGGAAAATGGATACCATCATTCATGAAACGTCCTTTCACGATTTGCTGAGATGAAAGTCTTTATTCCAGAGCTTAGCACTGGCATTTTACGATAATCCCCCCCAAATCTATTTGTACTTAAGTAACGTTCCGTTCCAATCGGAATTATCATTGAAGGAGAAGGAGCATCTTCATCCAAAAGAACCTTTTGAACTCCCATAAACTTACCATTTATATCAAAACGTAGTATTTGCTGTTTATCTTGATCAAAAATACATACCTCCCCGTCCTCCATAAACATACATCCAAAACTTAAATACTCACCAGGCCCCTGCCCTTTACATGATATATTAAAAAGAAAATCACCCTTATCATTAAAAACATAAGCATTATCTCTTGACCATATAAAGTAACGGTCATCTTGCTTGAATAAAGCACAAATATCATACAATAAAGAACTATCCACAGTTTCTAAATTTATCATTCTTGATGCAGATATTTTCACTGTATCGATATGTGATAAGTCTACTTCTATCCTTTGGGTAACATTTTTCTGTTCTCTTTGGCAAGAGAACAGAAAAAACAATAATCCCAAGGACAATATTACTATTTTCCTCATACACTTTAATATTTTTCACAAGTACAACGAATACCACAACAAGCATAATAGCCAGTTTGACATGAAACATCGCATGCTGCACTAGCTCCCCCTCCTTTTATATCTATTCCACCACTTATAGAACAGGAGGTAGCCCCTCTACCACCATTATAGCAATAATTCGAGCCATCAGCTTCATAAACTGTAAAAGTCTCAATACCATTGTTATGCAAAGGGATAGGCGAATTCTTCTGCTGTGTCATTGCAACAAATACATTAGTAAATCCCAATACAGCAGCAATAAATACAAATTTTTTCATTTTGTTCTTTTTTAATTAGTTTGTATTTTTCCAAACCAATATATAAATAGTAGCAAAGTAGTATTTTTTTTAAATTTTCTGAATACAAAGATCAGTAAAACAAAAAGGGGAAAGGGATAATTACTGGTCAATAAACAGTAAAATACAGCCAAAATCAGAAAATTAGACCAATATTACCTGTAATGTAACAGCAGCAAAAATTATTTACCAAATTTTACTATTCCACAAAACATATCCATGTTATTTTTCTCTCAATCCTGACAGTATATTAAACAAAAATAGAAATACAAAAACAATATATATTCAATAGCTATTACAAACTAAAGACACCCCATATAGATATATCTGGGTGTAGCCCCAACAACAAAAGGGTGTAGCCTCACCATATAGATAGCTACACCCCTTTTATCGGACAACAGATTCTCCGGATTCATCCATCCGTTTTACGCCTATATCGATTTCTACCCCCCGGTTTATTCGACCAATTCCGCAGCAATATATTCCTTGTTGATCCGCATGCGGTCTATACCATCCACTTTTTCAAAATAGACCTTACCGATGTACATGCCCCGTGGATGAATATGCTCTTTATCTTTATGCGCATGATAAACAATGCGAAGTCTGCCCTTTTTATCCTTGAACATGGCACTGCCCCACTCCTGCAAATTCCCGGTTTCTGCAAAATCGGATTTTCCTGGTATTTGGTCCATTCCCCATGATATCCGTAGCGGTGGCACATCCGATCCATAGAATGGGCTCTCAAAGCTGTTACCGGAATAAGTCATGTAATACAATCCGTTATGTTTAAGCACATAAGATCCTTCATTCACACGCGGCCACACTTCTTCCCATGCCTGCGAAACATGAATGCAAGGACGCATCGTCTCCGTTTTAATCGTCATATAATCGTCCTCCAATTCCGCTACCCATACGTTATTGCCATCATTGAAGCGAACAAAGAAAAGATAAGGTTTTCCATCTTCATCAATAAACAGGGGCTATCGATCATCTTCTCGCCAGCAACCATCGGTTTCTTCTCGTTCTGCCTGAACGGACCTAACGGAGAATCGGCTATGGCCACAGATGTGTTCGTCTGCCGTATAATACATATAAAACTTCCCGTCGATCTCGTAAATCTCCGGTGCCCAGAAGGCTATCCGCCCAAACATCATCTTTATGAAGTGCAAGCCCGTTGCAGTTTCCACTTCCTGAGATCTTTTGATGTATACACTTCAATACCGTCGGCGCATGCGTTCCGTAAGCATAATAAGTTCCATCGTGCAATAGAATAAAGGATCGCCAACGGAACCGACTTTGTCACGGTTTTTTTTTGACCTGTTTTGCTCCGACAACTCCTGTATAAGAACAAAACACAATCAGCAGCCCCAGCAGCCATACTCCGGTACTAATCTTTTTCTTTCCCATAATATAATCTTTTTCAATATAATACAATCATTATTTCATCCGGTCTTTAGTAAACTGAAACCAATCCAGTTTCAATAGGTTCTCGGTACCGGTCTTACCTTTGAACAGCAGATACAATTTCTCCTCCGCCCTCGCAATCCGTTCAAGAGACGTTGACTTGATTTCCCAGGTTGGTCGCCACCCGTATTGCCCACTTCGAGCACTCCGATAGGTTTCCCTTCAAGGAACCCAGATAAACCTCTATCTTCCCGCCTTCGGTACCTGAAGCAACTTTAGCTGTAAACGTGCCTGCCCTTTGCCTAAATCTACATTCCGGTAGAGCAAATAATCGTTATTATCGATCTGCCCCATGATAAATCCGTTCTCCCGCATTCTTTTCAAGAGCTATCCCATATAGGTTATGGAAGCTTTCCGCCTCAAAAATACGGTTCAGGTCATCCGACCGATCTTCTCCAAAACTTTCAATTCAAAATACCAATGCATTTTCGGCATTCTTCTTGTCCAGCCCGTCTGCTCTCAGGGGATGTCAACCCCTTCCAGAATGGTCAGACGGATAAACCTTGCTTTCACCGGAGAATTGCCCGGCTTCGTATCCGTCACCGGAGATTGTCCGACACCGTCCGTACTCCGGTCTGCAAACACTTTCCACAAATGACTGCCGGAGGCTGCATCCAGACTGTCGGCTTCTTTCTGTGACAAATATTCGAGTTTATACTTGTAAGTACGGCTTGTAAACTCAAAAATTGTCTCTATCTCATCCACTTTACACTCGCTGCCCAAATCTACAATCAGCCAAGGCTTATGTGCACCGACTCCGGGATCCCAATGGGTCCCGTAATTCTCGTCTACGGCAAAGTTACCGGCATAACAGAATGAAATGCCGTGTGTACGATAGCGGGGAGCAAATTCCGAATCATCATACACCCTCGCCGAAGAGGTCAAGGTCTGCTTTCCTAAAGCAAGATTCGTACGATGATCGCCCGGAACATCGGGAGCAACCGTTACCCCCTTGTGGGTTGGAGTAATGGGACGGATACTTCCATCCTCATTAAAGAAAACTTCGTCGATACAAGTCTGCCGTTTACTGTCTACAAAAGGATAATGTTGCCGATGATAAGCAATAAACGTACGCCCTCCGTAACAGAACATCGAATGATGTCCGGGACCCAAAATCCGATTGGCATCATCACGTTGCAATATAGGAACAGTCATAGACCGGTTGATCTCCCGGTAAGGCCCCGTGATCTTATCGGCTACGGCATATCGGACATTATAATTCTCGCTACCGTTAAACGACCACATCAGGTAGTATAAATTATTTCTCTTAAAAATAAACGAAGCTTCAAAAGCATTTTTTATCTCTTCTATCTGCGTATAGTGGTAAGTGCCGATAAATGGATTGGAATCGCTTTTGGCGAATACCGGATCACTGTTGTCAATATAGATCTTTCCGGCCTCATCGAACTTCAACTTCATAATCTTAAAGTGCCAGGAGTCAGTTACAATATACATCGTCCGGTCATCATCCATAAAAAACTGTCCGTCATATCCCTTGAAAAGCATCTTACCGGGAGCTGCCCCATTGGCATCTTCCCACGGCCCCAAGAGGTCGTTTGCCATACCGACAAAGGTATTCGAAGCAATGCTATACATCAGATAATACTTCTTTGTATCCGGATTGTATTCGATACTGGGAGCCCATACACACAAGGTCCCGGCATAGTCCGTCCATGATTTTGGGAAGGCGATCACTTTATTCTTCCATTCCTTACAGTCCTTGGAGTACCACATCTGGGCCGGATACACATTTTCACCACCCGCTCCGTCATTGGTTCCGAAAGCATAAAAAGTCTTGGTCCGGTCATCATAATAGAAAGATGCGTCTGCCAGATAAGCAGGCACAGTCGGATTTCCCGTCTGCATCGAAAAGACATTCACATCTTCCGGTTCAGTCCCTATATCCTTGACGGTCAAAACAAAGTCTTTAGTCAAAGCCACGTCTCCCTTCCGGACCGTTGCTGTCAGGGTTGCCTTCTTGTTTCCGGTTCCCGCATCGGGGCGGTAAAGCTTTCCACTGTCACTGATGTACTGCCCCTGAGCCGAGCTCCACGAGATGGTAGTACCGCTCTTACCGGACGAAGGCAACACAAGGTCGGTGGTTACCGCCGACAAATCGCCCAACGAAAGTCCGTCCCTGTCTTCCTGCACCAACCGCCCGTCCGCTACCGATGCAAGTTCGTATACCTGCCGGTCTGTCAAGGCATAGTCATACAACCTGAAATCATCAATCCCGCCATTCAGATATGGATCGGGCCAGGTCGGCCGGCCAATGTAATTATCGGTCGTACTACCTAACAATGAAGGATTCACGGTGAAGTCCGTCTTTATTTCAGCTTTCACTCCGTCTACATAAAGAGTGCCGACACTCCCTTTCAGAGTGAAAGCAAGATGATGCCAGGCGTTAGCCGACAGTTTACCTTTCTGACGGGTATATGCAATGCGTTCTTCCTTGTCGGTATGATTTCCACTCTCCTGTGTCTTCGTCATAACCAGAGAAACGCCGTTCTCTTCATTCCCTCTTTGGGTTGTCAAAATCAGGTAACGGTCTGTTCCGCAAGCAAACGTGCACACCGTTTGGTTGTCAGACTGTTCATTCAGATAGACCCAGACAGACAAAGTGAAATCTTTCACATGTGCCAGGACTCCGTCCGGTAACTTGAAGTGTCCTTTGTTACTGAGTCTTGCCGCTCCCTGCTGCAGACCCGGCCCCCACTCCACCGTACCTCCGTTGATCCGGGCATCATATTTTGAGCCTCCTCTTCCACTGTTACGGGCTGTCTCTCCTCCCTGTTCATCGAAGTTGAATTGAAGGAAAGGAACTTGCTGCACCTGTCTTTCCGCCTGTTGTATCTGCTGCCCATACACAGGAACAGATAACAGGGTAAACGCCCCCAACAGGATCAATCCCGGAGAACAGGAAAAAGGGGATTTCCTTAAAGAATTTATAAACATAAGCCAATATCTGTTTTAAATATCACCAATATACCTATATGACACATTATTATCCAAGCGAAGCTTTACGCCTTGACAACGGCACCACCTGAAACCAAGTAAGCGAACGCCACAGCCACTCCATGGGACCATAGTAGAATCTCTTAATCCACCAATTGCTATAAGCAATCTGGATGACACAGAAAGCCGCTCCCAGCAAAAAGCTCTGCAAATAGTTGAACTCGACAGCAAAGTTCCCGCCAAAACCATAGAATAGGGAAACTCCGACTATCGACTGCGCCATATAGTTCGTCACACTCATTCGTCCCACCGGAGCAATACGGTCGAGCACTTTCTGCCCCTTATACCGATAATACAGCAAAGTGAAACCGCAGAAATAAACCATCATCTGTCCCAGATTGCCATACGTCTTGAAAAGAGTCTGTCCTACCCGCAACGCAAACCCGTCCACTCCCCATACCGGAAGCAGGAAGGCAACAGCATAAAATACTGCCCAGAAAGCCAGACAATAAGGTAAAAACAGACGACTGTACTTCACCATCTTTTCCTCACTTTTGTGAATACCCTGACGCCCGATCAGCATTCCGGCAATAAACAGTCCCAATAACTGGAGGTAACGGAAATTATTGAATACCCACAGGCATTTGGCCGACTGTCCGTCGAACGTATTGAAACTCAGTACATCCATCAGTGATCCATTGATAAAGACATCGGCCGCCCTTTCAAAAAGCCGGTCCATATAGGCTGCCGCAGCAGTCGGTTCGTTAGCCACATTGTCGCTGAGCAGAGATACAAAACTAATGACTGCCGGTATCTGCAGAAACAGCAAAATGCATAGCACCAGCAACCATCTGGTGGAAACTTTATAAAGAGGAATCAAGAAGACTCCTAATACGGCATAGACCATAAAAAACTCTCCCATATAGACCAATCCGTTGATATAGCCAAACAGGAACAATAAGGCAAGCCTCCAGAGGAAGCGTCCCCGGAAATCGACTCCTTTAGCTGCCTGAGACTCCATCTGCATGAAAAAGCTCAAACCGAACAAAAGGGAAAACATAGCGTATGATTTCCCGGAAAACAAAAAATAGAGTGAATCGTATACTGCCGTATCTATTGCCTGCCAGAAAGGAGACTCCACAACCGGAGCTAAAGTCAGGTCGAAACGCTCCATGCAATGCAAGAGCATGATGCCAATCAGTGCGAACCCCCGCAAGGCATCGATCGAATTAATACGCTTTTTAGGTGTGATCGTTTGTGTATGTGTCATGATATGAATTAAAAACAGGATATAAAAAGAGGCATAAGGATATAGAAGCAGATCTGCCAGACCCTATATTCCTTATGCCAATACAACTAAAAAAACGCTTGTGTTATTTTCCGTTATCTACCGAGAATTTGAAGATACAATGACTATTGTAGGTTTCACCCGGACGCAATACAGCCGAAGGCCATTCAGGTTTGTTCGGAGTATCGGGATACTTTTGAGTCTCCAGACAGACAGAAGCACGTTGATTGTAAGTAATACCTTTCTTTCCGGTTAGCGAACCGTCAAGGAAGTTTCCTGCATATACCTGAATACCGGGTTCGTCAGTGTATACATCGAGTACGATACCGGTTTTGGGTGATTCAAGAGTAGCGGCCTTACGGGTAATATCGCCTTTGGCATTCAACACCCAGTTATGGTCGTAACCATTACCGTTCTTCAACTGCACGAAATCGAAATCGTTAATGCGTTTTCCAACCGGAGTCGGTGTGCGGAAGTCCATCGGAGTACCTTCCACTGTTACAATCTCGCCACTGGTCATAAAGGTACTGTCCACGGGAGTATAAGCATCGGCGTCGATAGTCAGCAGATGATCGGCATTGCTGCCTGCATCTCCGTCCAGATTGAAATAAGAGTGGTTGGTCATATTGACAATGGTCGGTTTATCCGTTTCTGCCTCATACTTGATATCGATGGCATTATCATCTGTCAGCTTCATAATAACCTTACAGGTGATATTACCGGGGAAACCTTCCTCGCCGTCTTTTGAAAGATAAGTCAACTCAAGTTCCTGCGGTCCCACCTGCTTGGCATCGTATACCTGATATTGGAATCCTTTCGGACCACCGTGCAGGCAATGTCCGTAATTATTGCGCGGCAACTGGTATTCAACTCCATCCAAAGTAAATTTTCCCTGATTGATGCGATTGGCATAACGACCGATGCTGGCACCGAAGTCCGAAGGCTTGCTGATGTAATCCTGAATAGAGTCGAAGCCCAACACTACATCACGCATCACCCCTTCTTTATCGGGAACCATTACCGAAACAATACGTCCTCCAAAATTAGTGACGCAAACCTCCATGTTGTTCTGATTACGGAGTACATACAAATCGGTTTTCTTTCCGCCCACCTCAGTCTGGAAATTGCTCTTTACCAAACCGGAATCCGTAGTAGCCTTTTCTGTCTCTGCACAACCGGCTACAAAGGGGCACAGTGCCCACATAGCTAATTTTCTCATTATTAAACTGTTTTGAGTTTTATTCACCACAGAGCGACACGGAGTCCCACTGAGTTTTAGACAGATGAACAAAGGACAAACTATTCTTTATTTGTTCATCTGTTCTTTTGTCTGAAAACAAATAGAGCGCAGCCAATCAATCTCTGTGGGACTCTGTGCTACTCTGTGGTGAATCTCATTCATTTCTGTTTCGTTATATTCTTACTGTATACTATTCAGCATATCCACTTTACCTTCATTCACCAGTTTCAGGATCAACTCACCGAACAAAGTATTCTGCCATGCAAACCAGGCACGGGTAAATTTCTCAGGATTGTCTTTATGGAAAGACTCGTGCATGAAGCCTGTACCTGCATCCGTATTCATCAGCATCTCGATGCACGACTTGATCTCCGCATCATCCTTGCTGGTGAAAGCTTTCATCATGATACTCATGGGCCATACCATATCGTATCCGATGTGTGGTCCGCCAATGCCCTCGCCTGCCTTACCTTTGAAGAAGTAAGGATTGTCGAGGCTCCATACAAAACGGCGGGTATTCTGATAAATCGGATCATCAATCGACACATCACCCAGATAAGGCATTGCCAGCAGGCTCGGAACGTTGGCGTCGTCCATCAGCATGTGGTTACCAAAACCGTCCACCTCGAAAGCATAAATCTTTCCGTATTTGGGATGATTGTAAACGGCATATTTCTTCAGGGCTGTTTCCACCTCGTTTGCCAAAGCCTTGCATTCATTGGCCAAAGCCGTCTTTTTATTCACGGTTGTCAGTATCTCGGCTGCCTTGCGGAGTGAAGATACGGCAAAGAAGTTGGACGGAACCAGATACTGCAATGTCGTGGCATCGTCCGAAGGACGGAAAGTGGAAACAATCAGTCCGACAGGTTTCACCGGATTACCCAGTCCGTCGTTGGTCACTGTATCGAGAGCACGCTCTGTCTTACGTTGGAACTTATACGGACCCACACCGTCTTTGCGCTGTTGTTCCTTAAAAGTACGCAATATGTTGGTGATTGCCTGTATCCATTCTTCATCGAAGATACTGGCATCCCCTGTTGTCTTCCAGTACTGATAAGCCAGGCGCAACGGATAGCAAAGCGAGTCGATCTCCCATTTGCGTTCATGCAACTCAGGTTTCATATCCGTCAGGTCGCTCATCCATTCACCCCCTTTAGGACCATCATTGAACGCATTGGCATACGGATCGATATTGATACATTTAAACTGGCGGTTGATAACTCCGGCAAGCATCGTTTTCAGTTCCGGATCGGAATTGGCCAGTTGTACATAAGGCCATACCTGGGCCCCCGAGTCACGGAGCCACATGGCATGAATATCTCCTGTATATACAAAAGTATCGGGTTTGCCGTCTTTGCCTTTGCGGAAGTGTACGGTGGTATCCAGTGTATTGGGGAAACAATTGGTAAACATCCAGGCCAGCTTTGAGTTACGCAACAGTTTCTGTACACGTATGATTTCGTTTTCTACAGCCTGCGAACGGAACAGACGCTTAGCGGGTTCCGGACGGTTGTCTTTCTGAATAGCATCTGCCACACAAGTATAATGCGACAACATACCTTCAGCCTTCAGTGCTGAAGGCGCACAGAGCAGTGCCGCAGTAACGACACATGCTCCGATCATTTTCTTTGAATTTTTTCCTGGCATAATCTTGATTGGTTTTTATTAAGTAATCTGTTTCTGTCCAGCCTCAACGTACCTCTTTAGAGAACGAATACGGGAAATCCGACTCGCGTACTCCACGCTGTTTGTTCGGAGTAGACGACATTTTCATCGTAATCTTCGCTCCGTTCATCAGTTCTTTATGTGTCAGGTAGTTGCGAGTCAATGTTTTACCGTTTACGGTCATTGACGCAATGTAACGGTTTTCATCGCTATTGCCCGGTGCGCTGATCTGCACGGTCTTGCCATTCTCCAGATGCAGCTTCATCTGTTTGAAGTACGGCGTACCCATCACGTACTGATCCGTTCCGGGGCAAACGGGATAGAATCCCATAGCAGAAAATACATACCATGCCGAAGTCTGTCCGTTATCTTCGTCACCGCAATAACCGTCGGGATTGGGTGTATAGAGTTTATCCATCACTTCACGAATCCAATGCTGTGCTTTCCACGGTTGTCCCGAGTAATTGTACAGATACAGCATGTGCTGGATGGGTTGGTTACCGTGTGCATACTGTCCCATATTCATAATCTGCATTTCACGGATTTCGTGAATCACACCGCCGTAATAGCTGTCATCAAATACAGGAGGCAGGATAAAGACAGAATCCATCATCTGATTGAACCCTTGCTGTCCGCCCATCAGGTCGATCAGTCCCTGAGGATCATGGAATACAGACCAGGTATAGTGCCAACTGTTTCCTTCGGTGAAGGCATCGCCCCACTTCAGCGGATTGAACGGTGACTGAAATTGTCCGTCCTTATTCTTGCCACGCATCAGCTTATGCTCTTTATCGTACAGGTTCTTGTAGTTCATGGCACGCTGTGCATAAACCGCTATCTCCTCTTCGGGCTTGTTCAAGGCTTTACCCAACTGATAGATGCACCAGTCATCATAAGCATATTCCAGCGTACGGGCGGCATTTTCATTGATGCCTACATTATAAGGTACGTAGCCCAGTTGATTGTAATATTCATAACCGAGACGTCCGGTAGACGAAACCTGCGGATGAACAGCATTTGCACCGTGTTTCACAGCTTCCCAAAGAGTTTCTATATCGTAACCTTTCAATCCTTTCAGATAGGCATCAGCCACTACCGAAGCGGAATTGTTACCTACCATACAGCCCCTGTGCCCGGGACTTGCCCATTCGGGAAGGAATCCGCTTTCCTTGTAAGTATTTGCCAGTCCCTCCTGCATCTTTTCGTTCATCGAAGGATACATCAGGTTGAGGAACGGGAACAGGCAGCGGAATGTATCCCAGAAACCGGTATCGGTAAACATATATCCCGGCAGCACTTTACCGTTGTAGGGACTGTAATGTACCGGTTTCCCTTTGGCATCCAGTTCGTAGAAGCTTCTCGGGAAAAGTACCGAACGATAAAGGCAAGAGTAGAATGTACGGAGATGATCGGTATTATCGTCTTCCACCTCAATACGTCCCAGAACCTTGTTCCATTCCTGGCGTCCTTTGGCTGCAACAGCTTCCAGATTGTCTTTACCCAGCTCTTTCAAGTTCTGTTCTGCTTGCTCGGGGCTGATAAAAGAAGAAGCCACTCGTACGTTGACCGTCTCTCCGCGACGTGTAGAGAACCCGATGATACCACCTGCATGTTTATCTTTCGATTCCAGCTCACCCGGACGGATGTTGCCGTTGGTAACTGCTGCGGTAAAAGTGAACGGCTTATCGAACACCAGTACAAAATAATTCTTAAAGTTCTCCGGCACTCCTCCACTGTTCTTGGTTGTGTAGCCGATGATCTTGTTCTCTTCCGGAATCACTTTCACATACGAACCGTTGTCGAAAGCATCTACCACTACATAAGAGTCTTTACTCTCAGGAAAAGTGAAACGAAACATCGCCGCACGGCTGGTCGGAGCAATTTCGGTCGTGACATCATGATCGGCCAGATATACTTTATAATAATACGGTTTGGCAACCTCAGCTTTATGCGAGAACCAGCTCGCACGCTGATCCTGATCGAACACGACCTTTCCCGTAACAGGCATAATGGCAAACTGCCCGTAGTCATTAATCCACGGGCTGGGCTGGTGAGTCTGCTTAAATCCCCTGATTTTATCGGCATCATAGGTATAAGCCCATCCATCCCCCATCTTTCCGGTTTGTGCCACCCAGAAGTTCATTCCCCAAGGCATGGCAATAGCCGGATATGTATTTCCGGTAGATAAAGCATGCTTTGACTGGGTACCGACCAGTGGACTTACATAATCCACCGGTTCTGTCGTGCTCTTTGCAAAAGTGCAGAAAGCAGTACCCAATACGCCAACAAGTAATAGCGCTAATTTCTTCATGATATTAATAGTTTTAAATTCACCACAGATTACACGGACTAACACAGTTTTTTTAATCTTCAGTATCAATGGGAAAATAATTAACCTGTGAAAATCCGTGTAACCTGTGGACAGAATCTTATTTTTTCAACTTCTTCTCAAGCATCTTGATATAGTATCCGCCTACTACCGAACGAGCTTGGAAACCTCTCTGGTTCGGACGATCGGTAAATACCCAGTCAGACATCGGCACGCGATCGGTCGTCTCGTTCATGAACAGATAAACCGGATCGATAAACTTCTCGAATGTAGCTTTGTCCGGTGCCAGTGTAGCAGTCCACATAATCCAGTCGGTCTTGGTATAAGTTTCACGGTTATCCAGCGGCAATCCATATTGATTCTGTTTGCCAAGATAGTAAGCTATCTCTTTCTGTGCAACTGTTTCAGGGAATATCTGCAGATTCATCAGTTTATCCCATACCAGATTGTATTTCTGGCTCCATGTTCCGGGCTTGTCAAAAGTCAGGCGGTAGTGATCGCCGTCGTCTGCCATCTTCACCCATTCGGCAGCCATTTCTTTGGCTTTCTGTGTATATTTCTCAGCCACTTCTTTCTTGCCCAGCTTATCGGCCAGATAGCCATAAGACGCTACACCCAGGATGGCTTTGATAGACAGGTTGGCGTTGTGTGCAAAGTGTCCGGCAAAGTCGTCTGTACAAAGTTGATTTTCCGGATCGAGTCCATATTGAGCCAGATAATCGGTCCAGGTTGTCAATACATCCCAGTGTTTCTGCGCATAGTCGGCATTTCCTTCGACAATGGCGATGGCTGCACTCAAGATCAGCATATTTCCCGATTCCTCGATCGGCATATCTCCACCGTATGTCTGGCCGTTAGCCAACGGATAAGTACCTACATCATGTGCAGCGAACGGCTTATTCCATTTTCCGCTTTCGCTATAATAGAAGATGTGGTTCATCAGACCTTTTGCCAATTCCGGATTGTATACCAGGAACAAAGGAGCAGAAGGATAAGTGATATCCACCGTACCGATCGAACCGTTGCTGAAGTTCTCTTTTGAGAGGAACAGCAGGTCTTTATTGGGGGCTTCCACCAATTTGTGGGCAGCGATTGCCTGGCGATAAGCCAATGCACAGAGTTCGGCATACTTACGTCCGCCTACTTCAGTAGCTTCTTTCATCAGGTTAGCATCGAATGCAGCACATTTATCCATCACTGCATCATATTCCTTATCAGCTTTCGCAAACTGCGACTGAATGGTTTCGTTTCCATTGCGATTCCAGTACGGACGAAGATTTTCACCGAAATACTGAATAGAGTACAAGTCATCGTAACCCAGCAGCAAGTGTCCTTCCGCTTTCTTCGTTTCACCCAGTGAGCGAACCAGTGCCAGCTTGTCACTTCCATCGGTCTTGGATGATGTCAATTTTCCGTCGATGAAACTCTTTCTTAGGGTCTTTCCCTCTCCGGTAGCGCATGAACTGTTCTCCTTATCGGCAGCCATGTAGAAGTATCCCCAGTCAATGCGGACATCATCTCCCTTTTTACCCAATATTTCCTGGTTGCGGCTTCCCGTCTTGAGGTATAGCAAATTACCTTCTGTAAAGCTTTCGGCTACAGCTTCCTGATGAGGCTGGTCGAGTGCCCACTGCGGTCCTGCTTCGAAATACAGTTCTACGTTATGTTTATTTCCGTCATTCGAAGCCACTTCATAGGTAAGATAGCTCACCGGACGAGTCATCAAATCGAGATTATCCATAAAGAGAGGTGAAGTGAACGCAAGTTTCAAGTCCACCGGTCCGCAAGTAAATTCGTAGTTGGTCTGCATAGCCTGCACGTCTACCGATTTCTGTACTGCTGTCTGAGTAAAGTTCTGTGTATTGTCCTTCTCTACCAACAGACCGCAATCGATCAGACCGTTGGCAACACGGTTATTACAGTAAATTGCAATCAGGTTCTCTCCCTGTTTCAGTGCGGCCACAGCCTCTTCCGGCAGTTTGGCAAGCATATGTTTTTTAGCCGAGTTACCGGTATCCACCACCTTCACGCCATTCACATAGATGATGGCGTCATCGTCGTGAGAATATTCCAGATATACATTTTTACCTTGCAGGTTGTCTTTAATATCCGCTTTACGGCGTATCCAGATATACTCTTCTCCCCACTGGGTCTTGGCTGTACTTTCATTCTCCATAGTACCGAAAGCACCTTCTCCTTCTTTCCATACCGCATCATTAAAGTCGGCATTCTGCCAGCCGTCAGCCGGTTTCTTTGTTGTATACTTAGCTGTCCATCTGCCTTGTTCCGAGGTCTTAACCAGCGGAAGCAGCTCAAGTTCTTCCGTTCCCATGAAACGGTAAATCTGTCCGTCTACCTTGGCAACACCCAAGAACGGGAAGTCCTTACCGGTCCAGTGTTTCACCGGTCCGTCATACAGATTATCCGTAAACGACCAGGCACTGGTGTAAGGGTCAATCATCACCAACGGATAGGCCGGTGCACGCATCTCACTTTTTTCACTCTTGACGTCCTGCGGTGCCCCACAACTGCTCAGCATGGCAGCTGCACCCAAGAACAGAGTCGATAGTTTAAGCTTCATAACTTCAGATTCTTTTTTTATAGTTTTTACCATTCAATATCTACTTGCACGCCGGCGGGGTCGTTCTCGAACTTCAAGAGCAGGGTACGCGAACGCTCTTCCCACAATTTCTCCGGCTGAGGTTCTTCTTTCCCGTTCACACAAACCCGTATCGGCTGTTTAGGGAGCAATATCCTCGAAGCGTTAGTCGTATGCAACGGGCTCTTGGCTACAAACGAATAACTTCGTTTTCCTGCCTTTTCATCGTATATCCTGGAAGCACCGCAAAGCACTTTCGCCTTTGCCCGTCCCGAAATCCGTTTGACATTATATAAGTAACCTTGTTCGCCCGGACGAATCACCTTATGTGTCAATACCGGAAGATCCTTATCAAACAGGTCGATATACACCTCCGAAAGTTCCATCGGAGCATCCGATACACTTTCGTCCAATACGGCAGCAATGGTATATGGTCCCCGTTCGAGCAGGAAACTGTTTTTCAGTTCTACTTCTTTCCCGGCACTCTTTCTGTAAGCAGCCGAAACCGCATCGAAATATTGCCGGTCATTTCCGCTTTTCAGCACAAAGTGTTTCGGATCTTCACGTATAACGGTCACCATACCTTTTCCACAAGGGTAAGTTCCGGCAGCAGGTACTCTGTCCAGTCCCAGTTTCTCGAACAAATGTTCTGAAGGAGCCTTATATTGATTTCCGTTGGAATTCCACCATTCAAGCACCGACTGATAAGGATCGATATCTTCGCCGCAATAGATCAGCGCTCCGCCTTTTCTCACCCAGTCTGCCAGAAAATCATGATATCGGGGTTCCATCGGTTTCATGTTCGAATAAGACATTACAAGCACCTTCAGCCCCTTGAATGTGTCGCCGAACGGAGTATTCTCCATGTGTACCAACTCCACCGGTATTCCTCTTTTCAATAACGGCAGGGTCTGTCCATAGAAACTGCTGAATTGCGGATCATCATAGCCATCATGATCGGGGAAACGCTGAAACATCAGCGAATTTGCCATCAGTACCCCGATGCCGTGCGTACCGCTCACCTGAGTTTCCGAGGTCCGTATGTCGTTCAGTGTATTCACCATAATCTGCATCTGTGTGGAGTAGTCACGCGGAATACGTTCTTTCCGGTCTGTTCCCGCTACTTGGTACAGCCCCTGATAAATACGGTCCGGCCAAGGCATCACTTCGTATGTGTCTACCGCCGGATACATCAGTTAGAAAGTAGCCTGGTAATTTATTTTATAATCGAGCCAGTCTTTCGCCCGGTCCTCGATGGGGTCGGTCAGGAAGTACATCTTGCGGTTTAACGGGGCTGTCATCGATTTCATACATCCATATTCAAGAAAAGCATTCTCAAATACCCGTTCTTTCTTCACTCCGTCATAATAGTTCGGTTCGCGGGCGGTTCCCGTCCAGACCTGCGCGATATACCCATCCACACAATCCAGCGAAGCCAGGCTCGCTTCGGGACTTACGATCTGCCACGATGTATAGTTGACAAGTGAATGTGTAGGCACAAAGCATTTCACATCCAGTCCTTTCGATTTGCCGTACGTTTTGGCATACGTGAATATCTGATTAAGCGCGTTGTAGTACAGATAATATTTCAGTTTATTCGATAAGTATGTATTCTCAGGAGATTCATGTTGAGCTCTCCACGGGAATCCATAATATTTTGCCATTCGGATTTGAAGGCTTCACTGTATCCGCCCCGCATCCAGAATTCCGGTTCTTCCAGATAAATAGAAGTAATGCCCGCATCGATCACCCGTTTGATCTGCTTCTCCTGCATGTAACGGATGAAACTCTCAGTAGGCACAATATAGGGAATCAAGTGCCCGTGCGCAATCTCCCGCCCCTCGCGGTCGCGCTGGCCCTCTTTGAGGTGATCTTTCACCCCATCCCATTTTCCAAGAAAATAATCCTGATAATCTCCCCAGGCTACCCCTGTCATAAACTCGGCCCGGTACCCTTTGTCTCTCCACGATTGAATGCGTTGCTCAAAAGTAACGCCTTTCTTATCCAGCGTTCCGTATACCATCACGGCATCGGCACGCACATCTGTTTCCGGTTTCCACGACTCTGCTGTCTGGAAATTCGTTTTTGTGCCTGTGGCGGTTTGAGAATAGACGCCGCCACAGGCCAAAAACAAACCAATCAAAACTAATACCCTCTTACTCATGTGTTTGTGTTGTCACGTGTTTGTGTTGTTATTTGAATGGAGAAATCACTTGCATCAGTGCGGGACATCCGCTGGCATCATAGCTTTCCATCACACCTGTCGGGCAGGGTTTGGCTGCATCCTTGAATGTCACATTACGGTTTACATCCCGGTTGTTCCACGCCACGTCTATGTTGTGACGAAGCCAGTCCATATATTGGGGCTGATTGCCATCTTCTATCAGGCGAATGATGTACTGTGCAAAAATGGCAGCATAAATTCCCTGTTCCACTCCATTTTTGAATGGAAGCAATCCATCGGCATCACACATCTCGTTGCGGACGTAGTCGGCAGCCAGAACGGCATCGTCCAGATAAGCTTTCTCGCCGGTTGCTTTGTACAGCATCACGGCCGAACCGATAAATGTAGCCTGATTATAAAGTTGGGTTGTCCAGTCTATGTCCATACCGTTCTGTCTCTGGAAATGATAGTGCATATTGTCTGCTATGCGGCCTTTCTCCTTGTCGAAAAAGACATCCCTCGACCATGCATATACACTTTTTGCCTTTTCCAGATAATCGGGATCTTTGGTTACATTATAAAGAGTCATGGCCCCCACCGTAGTCGGATAGTTGATGCAAGCCATCTTGCCATCGTGCTTGAAGTTCCACCACAGCCCCCCCCTTTCTTTATCATACGACTCTTTCCAGACATGGTAGAACCCCGAAGAGGCATGTGCCAGGTATTTCGGGTCATTCGTGATTTCGTAAGCACGTGCCAGCGAAATAATCCACCACATCATATCATCATAAATAAACCATTCGATTTTATTGTCCCAATTGTATTTATCGTATTGTTCGTATCCTCCCTGATACACCTCTTCTATCAACCGGCGATATTTAGGAGCCTTCGTACGTTTATACGCGTTCATAATCATATCCCAATAGATAGCCTGCACCCAGATGGCAGCTCTTCCTTTCATATCCGAAGATATGGCATACAACTTCATATCCGGATTATAAAAAGTAGAATGAAAAGCATCCATCGCCGTCGTTGCGTCTTTCTTTGTAAAATGCTTCTGGTTTCCGTCTGCGGGCTGATGTGCCCATGCCATTGCATTGGGAAGAAGTAATAAGATAGCTACTATGGTCAGTACTTTGTTTTTCATGTTTTTGCCTCAGATTTTAAATTTTCATGTTACAAAGATTGGGGAAATATTGGAGAAAGGAGGATAATTATTATTCAATAAATAGCAAAAACTGACCAAAAACGGGGGATAAACCGGTTACTATCAATAATGGAACATATGTAACAGGCTTTTGACCGGAATTTGTCCATTCCATCCGTAAGGTCAGGAAACATACGGTAATATTAAAAGAATTCATTTGTGGTTCTCACGACTGAGGATGTGGCATCATTCACCACAAAGCCACACAGAGTTCCACAGAATCTTCCGAAACCGGACGTCTCTCATACGAAAAATGGTTCTTCTTCAAATTTAGTGGTCAATTCTTTATTTTTTTATTTTCAAGTTGATAATTGTCCTTTTTGCTTGCTTTAATAAGAAAAAACAGACACTGGCTGAATAAGATAACTCAAGTTTCGGAAGTGAGTTTACGCCGTCTGAACCGGTATCTTCATCCTTATACCTTTTTTCAATTAACATTGTTAACGCCTTTTGCAGGTTGGCAGGTTCTTGTGCGCAAATAACAAGTCTTTTGCATTTAAAGAACTTCTTATTCACATCCAAAGAACAAGCTTTAACTCTGTGTTAAAACAAAGCTTTTGAGGACAGAAATCTTACTTCTTAAAGATATTGATTTTCAGATGGTTTAGTCTAAGATTAGCTTCTTCACCTCACGGATAGACTCTTCGGGAGAAAGCCGGGATACCTGCTTTTTTGTCAACTATAAAAGAGGGCTTACACGTCCGAAAACTGAATTAGATTCCATGAGTAAAAGAAAACTTACCACCAAATTTGAAGAAGAACCATTTTGTTTTTCTCTATTAATTAGTTGGAAATAGTGCAATCTTTACTTCGTCCTGTATACCCGGGCCCATGAGTCCGGGTGCCTGTGCCCATGAATCCACGTACTCGGGCACGGCAGCCCAGGTACGCGGGACAAGATAAAGATTACGGAATAAGACGTAATATACAGGTATCCATACCATTAGAAGTAGGTAGCATACTGATGTTTACTCCCTTATTTGTGCCGGATAACAGGTGCTTTTGCTTGCAACGACGGTGTATCACCCTCTACAACAGGCCACCCTTTTTTCCAGTTTACACGGTCGAGCATCAACACTCTTCCTTCAGGATTGGCCACACTGACAGCGTGATAAAACACCCAATCCGCTCCTTTATCATCTGTTACGATCTCCGAGTTGTGCCCGGGACCCACGAATGCTTCATTTTTATCAATCAGCACTTCATGATGATTCTCCAGCATCGATTCCCCTTTTTTATCTACATAAGGGCCAAATAAGTATTTCGACCGCCCCACCACTGTGGTATACGTACTCTTTAATCCTTCACAGCAACGACCGATAGAGGCAAACAAATAGTAATAGCCTCCCCGTTTGTGAATATAAGTTCCTTCATAGGCTGTGCCTGCCACCTGCTGTGGTTTCATTCCTTCTTTCAGGGAGAGCCCGTCATCACTTAGTTCTGCTCCATAAATGCCATGAAAGCTTCCCCAAAAAAGGTATTTCTTACCACCATCTTCTATATAGAAAGGATCGATACAATTCTGAATCCCTATTTCATTGCTCCGGAACAGTTTTCCATGATCGGTAAAAGGTCCCTCAGGTTTATCTGCCGTAGCCACACCAATCCCGCAGGTCCACTCTCCACCCCAAACAGACATGGAGTAATACATCACATACCGATCACCGATTTTATTTATATCCGGTGCCCAAAGATTTCCTTTCGGCTCAAATGTAGGGCGGGTTTCATTGGTAAAAGCAGTACCCACAAAGCTCCAGTTTACCATATCTTTCGATCGGTGAATAGGAAGATTTCTGATATTTTCCGTTGCGTACAGGTAATAATAACCATCATCTGCCTTGATAACCGTAGGGTCGGGAAGGCTGTAATTAATAACGGGGTTGGAATACTGCTGTGCAATGGAAGGAACACAGAAAGAAAAAACAGTAAAAAGGGAAAATAAAAGTTTCTTCATGCTGAATATATAAATTAAGAAAAGTCCCCTTATTCAGGATCTTCGAAATGTGATCCAAATTAAGGGGAACTTTTGATTTTAACAAAGTATTAATTTATTTTTCTCTGATATAATAATACCGAGTTTCATATTTAGTCGTAGAACTACTACTAGCACTTTCATTATAACTAGTACTTATAGTAAAACGATTTGCTTTAATTTCTTCGGTTATTATCTCCCCAGTCCAACTATCTGCTGTATACCACAATCTATAAGAATCAGAATTATCTCCATGACAGAATATCTCTACTCTTCCACCACGCTTTGTCTTAATTCTCAAAACTTTCCTAGTAGGGTCCAATAATTCTATTTCTTCAAATAAACCGGAACCACTCTGAGAACCAATCTCCAAATAATATTCGGTAGTAGCCACTTTATTCACACTACTTACCTCGATTTGTTCATTATTCGACGTATTAGCCATCACGTTTGTCATACCTAAAGATACTAATACTACTGCAGTTATAAAAAATTTCTTGTTCATGATAACATAAAATTTAAGGGTTATTAATGAGTTTGTTGAAAAAGAAAAAGGTATCAGGAAAGCCCGATACCCTTTTCCCTATTAAACATTGATATGAATTATTTCAGTCGGATTACTTTAGAGTAAATACCCTGATCAGAGCCTTTAGGCCAGATGCAAATACGACCGAACAATGTGCCTCTTTTCAAAGCAGTTTGGAACATACTATTATCCGTATAGTCTCTTGTGGCAAAAGTGTATAATTTACCTGTTTCATCGTAAGCATCCAAATTATCAGTTTCATCATAACGGTCTACATTATGTTCTGCATCATTCACAAACTGAGTAGTACTTAACATGAAAAATACCCGGTCAATTCCTCCACCTGCAACTTTTTCTACTTTAAAAGATGCATTTACCTTATTACCTTCTAAGGTCATCTGTGCATCTCTTACCAGATAATAAGGAGTAACTTCAACATCCTGCACTGTATTGCCAGCAACAGTTACATTGATAGTATCACGCCCTTCAGAAGTCCAAGGGCCATTTCCACTCTTTGTTATCATCTGATACTCGCCATTAAACAAACTAGCAGAATACATACCATCCTGATTAACATATACATTAATAGGATCGTGTTTAGCATAACCATGTTGATAAAGCTGTAATTGTACAGCTTCATTGCCACGAAGTTGCAATGCTTCACCATTATACATCACACGACCTGTCAACATTGACTCAGGAGCATCGTAGTTGTCTTTCATACAACTGGTAAACATCATCGCTCCTAACAGCAATACTGAAAAAATCTTTGATATTGTTTTCATTGTCTCTTCTAATTTTAGATTATTGATACGGGTTTTTAACCAATTTCGGATTATTATTAATCCAGCCATTGTCGATTTCTGAATAATACTGAACATCAGTACACTTCAGCGGTTTACGCCATAAATCTAATGTCTGCATATTCTTTTCTACAAATACCCATTTACCATTATTAGCATCCCCATCTGCAACTACGCGGTAAGGCCATAAGCCAAGACGCTGTGCTGTACGATCATTTTCATTTCCAGTCCAAATATTATCAGCTTCCATCCAACGTTTCAAATCCACCAACGATGACCTTCGAATGCAAATTCCACTTGATACTCATGCATAATTTTCTGGTGATCGATAGAAGTTAAAGGCTGAATACCGGCACGTTCACGAACAGCATTGATATATTTCAAAGCTTCTACATCGCTGTTGTTACGACTCAGTTCCCAAGAAGCCCTCAGCAGCAATCAAGTAAGCTTCCGAAATGCGGAAATATACATTCCACATAGCTGATTTTGTACCTTGAGTACCGGCCAAAGGAGTTTTATCCAGATATTTACGAACGAAGAATCCTGTACGGTTAATTTCACGTTCATTACCTCCGAACGGACCATTATTGGCAGTAATCAATCGTCCTTGGGCATCCGTTTCATTTCTACGACCTGTTCTTTCTACCCATTGACCATTTACTTTGTTCAGTTGTCCAGCCTGTAATTCTATTAATTTTCCATCAAAGTGGAGCCCGGTAAAAGAACTGTAGCCGCCAAACGTGGATCACGGTCTGCAAACAAATCCATCGGATCATCAAAGAATTTAGGATCATCTAATGTACCTATATCAAACTTTGCAGCTTTACCACGTTCTGATTCCGTTGCATCTGTTGATTCATAAGCCTCAACCAAATTCAATAATACAGACATTCTATCACTGCCAGTATCTTGTTCGATACTTTTAGGTAAGCAATTCTTTGTAAATTCATGACCATAGCCAGGAGTAGCGTAGTCTCGTGTCCAAATAACTTCAGTATTACCACTTTTCTCACAAACTGCTTTAAAGAAGTTATCAGCCAAAGCTTCTGAAGTTTTATCAGCAGCTAACATCAATCTATATGGAGAAGCCGTACCATCTGCAGCTCCTTCGATAACCTCCTTTGCAGCAGCTAAAGCTGTACGATAGTAGCCTTCTGCTTTATCTGCGGGTATACCTACTTCACCACCAGCAGTCCTCAATTGAGGATGTTCGGCCACCGTATTGTATGTAGCTAATGACGCTGCCGTAATTGCTACACGCGCTTCCAACATTTTTGCTACCCAATAGTTTGCACGAGAATTGTTTTATTAGTCTGCTTACTCATCATAGCAGCTTCCTGACACTCCTTAATAATGTAGTCATAAGTTTCAGCTTCAGTAGAGCGGGGAACCTGAATTGTAGTAATATCCATACCACCGGTATAGTCAAATACATCATCTCCTACAATTGGAATACCACCTAACCCACGGCAATACAAAAATAAGTCCAAGCACGAATATAGCGAACTTCGCCTTCATACAGTCTCTTGGTCTCTTCATCTACAGCAGTAGATCCTTTAATACCTTGTAGGAATTGATTCAGATTACGAATCAGTGTATAGTCATAAGGGCGCCATTTATTTCTATCAATATTCTCATCACTATTGTTATCATAATGAATAGCCTCATCCAGCATAAAATAATCTTCTACTGCTTCATTACGTTGGCCAAAAGTGATACGGCCATAAAAGTTAGCCAGAACAGATTTTACCAACGCCGGGTCAGCATACACCTGATCTTGTGTCATAATGTCGTTTGGCTTCGTATCCAGAAAGCCATTACAGCTACTCAACGATAATACTCCTGCAGCAGCAAGAGCCATTAAAAAATATCTGTTTTTCATTGTTTACTTAAAATTTGAGATTAATACCTAAGTTAACCACACGCATCGTCGGATAGTCCAAACCATTTGAATTGATGCACTCCGGATCCATAAAAGGTATATTACTGATAGAGAACAGGTTGGTTCCAGACACATACAAACGCAAATTACTGATACCAGCTTTCGCAACAATCCGTTTGGGTAAAGTATAACCAAACTCCAGATTACGCAGCTTAATATATTTCACATTATGCAGCCAGAATGTACTCTTATCATAAGCACTTGTTTCTTCATTATTCAAACGAATTAACGGATATTTTCCAGGAATCAACTGGCTGTCCGCATCCCAGATATCTGCCAGATGCCAAGCATCTTTAAATACCTCATCCGGACTGTTACCATCATTCTGGAACGGACGAGCCGTTTCATATTGCTGTTGCCATGATGTCATACCCGAACCCGTCCAGTCCATTGCCAAATCAAAACCTTTCCAGCTTGCCGACAAATTAATACCAAAGTTGAGTGTAGGAGTACTATCACTACGGTAACCGATTGGACGCTCATCCATATAGTTTATTACACCATCACCGTTGACATCCTTATACATAATATCACCCGGAACAACTGTCTTGTTTCCTTTTCTATCGTTATCTATCGGATAAGTAGCAATCTGTTCCCAACTTGTAAAACGGCCAACAGCTTCATATCCCCAATTTACATAACCAACACGATGCCAAATACTGTTACGATAAACATCCCAAGAGTTGCTATGACGTGTATCATATTGTTCCCAATCCCAGAAACGTGAATAAGTCATATTAGCACCAACGCTATAATTAAAATCACTAACATGATCGGTCCAGTTTACCATTGCATCAAAACCAACATGTTTGTCCGATCTCAAATTTTCTTTTGGTAAAGAGAAACCTGCTTCATTTGGAATCAACACGTCATAACGAGATTCAGGAATTCCATCGCGAATACGCTGGAAGAAGTCTACCTGAGCATTCAGACGGTTATTAAAGAAGCCCATATCTACACCAATATCCAGGATCTTAGATTCCATCCATGATAAAGTTTTATTAGGTAAACCACGAGTCTCAGTTCCAACAACCCAATCGCCATCCAATACGGCACCACCGTTATTGTATTTATAACCAGGCAGGTAATCGAACGCAGTATAATCACTCACATTATCATCTCCAACCACACCGTATGAACCACGTATCTTCAAATTAGAAAACACGTTGGCAATCTTACTTTCTTTCCAGAAATTTTCTTCAGAAATTCTCCATCCTAAAGAGGCAGAAGGGAAGAATCCCCAACGATTTTCCGGTTTAAATTTCCAAGAACCATCCCAACGACCAATTAATTCGATCAGATAACGATCAGCAAAACTATAATTGATACGTCCTAACCATCCCATACGAGCTTCCGTATTGTTACCAGTATCATTATACTCCACAATCTCCTTAAAACGAATCAGATCCATACCGTTGGCAACCGGAACTGAATGTACCCATGATTTGGGGCGCTTACGTTGTGTAGCCTCAAAAGAAGCAACAGCATTGATAGAATGATTACCAAACCTACGATCAAAGTTCAACTGGAAATTAGCAAATTGATCCTCTACCTTCTCACGATTACGTTCACGATAAGGATTATCCATAGCAGCCGTTTCATAATACTCACCCGTTTTTTCATTGTATCCATACAATTTGAATGTGTATTCCTGATTATCCAGTTCATTATAAGCATAATAATAGCCCAACATACCTTTAGCCTTCAATCCTTTCAATATCTCATATTCAGCAGTTGTTTGCATTTGAATAACACGCCATACATCGGATACCTTACCACTGGTGTCATAATTTAAAAGAGCAAAATTTGTCTCTTTCTGGTCAGAAACAAGTTGTGGGTATAAAGGATTGTCGTTGGCATACGGACGCTTTGTCGGCTGATTCTTCATAGTTGCAAAACGAGGCAACCATGTATCATCTCCTCCAGGAACACCCGGATGGTGACGATCTTCAATACGTCCATTCATCGTAGCACCAATCTTGAAACGATCAGAAATATTCATATCAATATTCATCTGGGCATTTGTACGTCTGAATCCACCGTAACCACGTACAGTCGCTTCTTGATCGATATGAGAAACTGCTACATAATAATTAGCCTTATCGGTACCTCCTGAAAGATTCGCACTAATATATGATTGAGGAGCAGTAATCCAAATATAGTCGCTCCAATCAAAACCCTGGTAGTTTTTCTCAGTACCGGCCATCCATTTTGCATATTCCTCTTTGTTGTACCTGCGATCATTGTCCGCCTTTTTAGCCCAAGTTTCTGCAGAGACATAAGCGTTCACATAATCTTTAGTCTTAGCTGGCTGAACATAACGTGAATTATGCTGCCAACCATAGTAAGCATTAATAGATACGGAATTCTTCGAATTACGCTGTCCTTTCTTTGATGTAACCACTACTACACCATTGGCAGCGCGCACACCATAAATTGCAGCAGAGGCATCTTTCAATATAGAGATAGATTCTATATCGTTAAAGTCCATGTGATTAAACTGTCCATCATCAGATACAACACCGTCAATTACATACAATGGAGCACCCATATTACGTATCTGTAGTTGTGTAGAAGCACCCGGACGTCCATCATTCTGACGGGTATTGATACCTGCTATTTTACCAACCAATGCACCTGATGCTGTTGTTGCATTGGAACGTTCAATGTCAGTAGAAGCAATTGCAGCAACGGCACCCGTCAGTGTTGCTTTTTTCTGTGACATACCGAAACCGGTAATAACGACTTCATCGAGTACTTTTGTGTCTTCCTTTAGAATAACTTTAACTGTGTTTGATGCGCCTACGTTTACTTTTTGTGTTGTGTAACCAATAAATGAGATTTCAAGTGTAGCTTTAGGGCCGACACTCAGCGAGAATTCACCGTTCATATCGGTGATGGTACCAGTTGTACTTCCCGGCTCTTTTACGTTAGCACCAATTACCGCTTCGCCATTGGCGTCGATAACTATACCCTTTACAGTCCGTTGTTGTTGAACGGAGTTCACTGCCAATACAGTTTCTGTTGCCGGGTTTTCGGCACTGGCGAAACTGTAGGCACTTCAAAAAGCGAAAAGGCAGTGGTATGCGCCACATTCTGCTACGACTTGCGAGCCAAAACATTTGTTCTTTTACGCATAGTACATAAATTTAAAAAACAGGTTCTATAAATCTTTAATGTATAAAAGCATCGTTATGGAAATAATCCTCGGAATATAAGACGGGATGTATTTCATAGTATAGCTTTCACGGTTTCGAAACATTGCAAAGGAAAGTTATTTTTAGCTAATAAGACGATAATATTCGTTCAATAAACAACAAAATCTGTTCTTTTCAACATTTCAATCCCCCTCACAGAGCCCTAAAAGCACATCTGAACAGATTCTGCTATTTATTGAACAGTATTTTTCATCTCCTTTCTGCGAATTTGGTCACCTTTGTATAATTCCTCATTTATTAATTAAATAATGTATTAAGCAAACATGAAATTACACATTGCTATGCTGGCAGCTACCCTGCTGTTATCCGGAGGAGCCTCGTACGCCCAAGGGAACAAACAGGAGAAAAAGGCGAAAGCCTACATGGTAGCAGATGCCCATCTGGACACTCAGTGGAACTGGGATGTACAGACTACCATTAAAGAGTATGTATGGAACACGATCAACCAGAACCTGTTTCTGCTGAAAAAGTATCCGAACTATGTATTCAACTTTGAAGGCGGAGTGAAATATGCCTGGATGAAGGAGTACTATCCTGCACAATACGAAGAAATGAAGAAGTACATCAGGGAAGGCCGCTGGCACATTTCCGGAAGTAGCTGGGACGCAACGGACGCTCTGGTACCTTCGACTGAATCGTTCATCCGCAATATTATGCTGGGACAACAGTATTACAGACAAGAATTTGGAGTGGAAAGCACGGACATCTTCCTGCCCGACTGTTTCGGATTTGGCTGGACACTGCCTACTATCGCTTCGCACTGGGCCTGATTGGTTTCTCTTCACAAAGCTGGACTGGCGTGTGCATCCGTTCTATGGTAAGAGCAAGCATCCGTTTACAATCGGCTTGTGGAAAGGAATAGACGGATCGTCTATCATGCTGGCACATGGATATGATTATGGCAGAAGATGGAACGACGAAGACCTTTCAGAAAACGAACAACTGAAAGAACTGGCAGGCCGTACACCTCTTAATACAGTATACAGATATTACGGTACAGGCGATATCGGCGGATCACCGACACTGGCCTCTGTCCGCTCAGTGGAAAAAGGACTTCGCGGAAACGGTCCGGTAGAAATTGTCAGTGCAACCAGCGACCAGCTTTACAAAGATTACCTTCCTTATAAGAATCATCCGGAATTACCGGTATTCGACGGTGAACTGTTGATGGATGTTCACGGTACAGGATGCTACACCTCACAGGCTGCCATGAAATTGTACAACCGCCAGAACGAATTACTGGGAGACGCGGCCGAAAGAGCTGCCGTAACTGCCGAATGGCTGAATCAGGCCAAATATCCGGGAAGCACCATCAATGAAGCATGGAAACGCTTCATTTATCATCAGTTCCACGATGACCTGACAGGAACCAGTATACCGCGTGCCTATGAATTTTCATGGAACGATGAACTGATCTCACTGAAACAGTTCTCCAATGTACTGACTTCTTCCATTCATGGTATCGGCAGAGAATTGGATACACGGGTCAGCGGTATTCCGGTAATCCTTTATAATGCACTCGGATTTACGGTTACAGATATTGCGGAAATAGAACTTGACCTTCCAAAAGCCCCCAAAGGGATAACGGTGTACGATGAAAAGGGCAAAAAAGTATCGGCTCAGCTCATTTCTTATACCGACGGAAAAGCACGCATCCTGGTAGAAGCAACAGTTCCGGCTACAGGATATGTGGTATATGACATACGCACATCAGGAACCGGTGCAAGCAACGTCTCGACGAACGTCAATACCTTGGAAAACTCTCTGTACAAGATTACATTGGATAAAAATGGAGATATCGTCTCTCTGACTGACAAAAAGAACGGCAAAGAGCTGGTGAAAGCCGGGAAAGCAATCCGCCTGGCACTCTTCACTCAGAACAAGTCATACAATTGGCCGGCATGGGAAGTGTTGAAAGAGACAACCGACCGTACTCCGGTTTCGATTACGGATGACGTGAAAATAACTTTGGTTGAAGACGGAACTTTACGTAAATCGCTTTGTGTCGAGAAACGTCACGGAGAATCTGTCTTCCGTCAATACATACGTCTGTATGAAGGTAGCCGTGCAGAACGCATCGACTTCTATAACGAAATAGACTGGCAATCGACCAACGCATTGTTAAAAGCCGAATTCCCGCTCAATATCGAAAACGAAAAGGCTACGTACGACTTGGGTATCGGCAGCATACAACGTGGCAACAATACCGAAACAGCTTACGAAGTATATGCACAATATTGGGCCGACCTGACCGATCGTGACGGAAGTTATGGTGTATCGGTGATGAACGACAGCAAATATGGATGGGACAAGCCGGATAACCATACGATCCGTCCTCACCCTGCTCCACACACCGGAAACACGCGGAGGTTACGCATATCAGGATCATCAGGATCTCGGTCATCATACCTTCACTTACAGCCTGATACCACATCAGGGAGCCTTGGATAAACCCGCCACTGTAGAGAAAGCCGAAAAGCTGAACCAGCAACTGAAAGCCTTCCGTACGGAAAACACAAAGGAAATGCCGGAAAATCGTTCCGTTTGTCGCTTCGACAACCGCAATGTATTGATCAAGGCACTGAAGAAAGCGGAAGAAACCGATGAGTATGTAGTACGCGTATACGAAACCGAAGGCCGGAAAGCACAGAGCGCCACACTGACCTTTGCAGGGAAATCATCAGTGCCAGCGAAGCCAACGGTACGGAAAGACAATCGGCAATGCAACTTTCGAAGGAAACAAGTTGCAGGTAAACATCACTCCTTATTCTGTAAGAACTTACAAAGTACGCCTCAAACCATCGGGACGTGAGGCGTCTCCGATCGAATATGCCGCTTTACCGCTTGACTACGACCGCAAATGTGCTTCTTATAATGAATTCCGTGGAGAAGGCGATTTGGAATCGGGCTATTCTTTGCAGCCGAACTTGCCGGACTCACTGATAGCCGGTCAGATCACTTTCCGTTTGGGAGAAAAGAGATTGCGAACGGAATGACTTGTGAAGGTGATACCTTGCAACTGCCTGCGGGAAACAAATACAACCGTCTCTATATCCTCGCCGCCTCTACCGAAGGAGACAATCAGGCCGACTTCCGCATTGGCAAGCAGACCGCTTCATTCGTTGTACCTTCTTATACCGGCTTCATCGGCCAATGGGGACATAAAGGACACACCAAAGGATATCTGAAAGATGCTGAGATTGCCTATGTAGGTACACACCGCCATGCATCCAACGGTGATCAGCCTTATGAATTCACTTATATGTTCAAATTTGGTATGGATATTCCGAAGGGAGCTACCAGCGTAATCTTGCCCCGAAATGAGAAAGTGGTTTTGTTTGCTGCTACCTGGTTGCCGAAAATGAACCGGCTACAACCGTTGCCGGCACTCTTTTCCGCACCAATAACGTAGGTAATGCAGCTACTGCCGGAAATGATGAAGAAGCAGTACGCGAAAATATCCTGAAAAGAGCTAAAATCATTGCTTGCTCCGGATATACCAACGACGAAGAAAAACCGGACTTCCTGCTGGATGGTAAAACGGATACAAAGTGGTGTGACGTTTCGCAGACTCCGAACTACGTAGACTTCGATCTGGGTGAAGCACAAAACATCAGTGGTTGGAAGATGGTGAATGCCGGACAGGAAAGTCACTCATACATCACCAATGGTTGCTTCCTGCAAGGTAAAATGAACCCGGGCGATGAATGGACGACTCTGGATGCTATCGACGGTAACCATGCAAATGTCGTTTCACGTCCGCTGAACTATGACGGAAAGGTACGTTACATCCGTCTGCTTGTGACTCGTCCTACACAGAGCACCGGAGGCAGAGATACACGTATCTACGAACTGGAAGTTTATAAATAAACAGAAAACTGTAAATTCAATGACAATAGTGGCTGATAGTTGGAATACTGTCAGTCACTATTATCTTTTTTCACTACCTTTGTTCATTATGAAAACACATTCAGCATTAACCATTCTTTGTCTGTTATGCACCATCCATTGCGCAGCAGCCTCACAAAAAGCCATAAGCGATACTCTTTTGTCAGCCCGGTTCAACCGGTATGCCCGTGAAAATCCGATAGAGAAATTATATCTGCATCAAGACCGTACCAACTATTATGCCGGAGAAACCATTTGGTTTAAAGTGTATCAAACACTCTCTTCCTCAGCAACCGAAGCCAGCAGGATTGTATACATAGATCTGTCAAATAGTAAAGGAGAAATTGTAAAACAAGTCAAGTATCCTTTGGCAGACGGAGCAGCCTCCGGTAGCCTTTCGATCCCGGAACATCTACACGCCGGCCATTATCAACTTCGTGCCTATACCCGATGGATGCAGAATTTTGATCCGGAGTTTTTCTTCCATCGTGAACTAACGATTTATGGAAATTCAGAAAAGACAACATTCCCAGCAGACAACAAAATTTAAACTGAGATTCTTCCCGGAAGGAGGAAATCTAATCAATGGACTCACCTCCCGAATAGCATTCGAAGTAGTGGATGCCAACACCGGAAAAGGGTTCAAACAGAAGGGGTCATACTGAATGCCCATGGAGACAGTATCCGTAAATTTGCTACCAGTCACTTGGGCAAAGGAAGTTTCTTTTCATCCCACAGAAAAGAAAAATACATTGCCCGTCTGGCAGGAGATAACACAGACTTTAAAATACCTTCGATAAGCGAGCAGGGGTTTGTAATCACTGTTAAACACCTGAAAGAAGCATTACGTATCTTATTGACTCAAAAGATTGGCCCTTCAACCAAAAACTCGGTTTATTCACTTATCCTCCATCAAGAAGGACGGTTGATTGCCATACTACCCGTCGATGGTTCGCAACCGCATACACTTTTCGATTTGCCTTTAGATAAACTTCCTACGGGCGTCTTCACACTAACCCTGATCGATGAAGACTATCATGCCTATTGTGAAAGGCTGGTATTTACTCACTTTCCCGAAACACTCAACCTAAAACTTTCATCTACTATTTCGGTACAAGAAGGACATCGAAAAATGTCGGTGAATATCCGTAGTACTGATAAGAAAGGAATTCCCCAACCGGGTTCTTTCTCGCTGGCAGTTGCACAAACTTTTTTAGAGCAACCAACGATCCGTGACAACTTCAGTACCTACTTATTTCTTAGTAGCAACCTGAAAGGGCAAACGGAACAACCATTAAGCTACTGGAATCCGGAAGATACTGAAAGCCTGTCTAAAATAGAACTGCTATTGCTGACACAAGGATGGCGACGCTACTCACTTGAAGTTTTCAACCAGCCCGACAATCTCCCCCGATATCCTATGGAACAATCTCTCATCCTATCAGGAAAAGTGGAAAATATAAATAAACAGAAGGCTAAATCTGTTGAACTTCAGGCTATCCTACGTCAAGATTCACTCAAACAATTTATTACCTGTCCGTTGGATGGACAAAAACGTTTCAGCCTATCGGGAATCTCTTTTGAAGGAACAAAGGAAGTCATGCTCTCAGCCACCGACAAGAATGGGAAAACCTATCCGATCAAACTTGATGATTCCATTCCGGTTCCATCGGTGAAATATATGCCTTCTCCTTTTGCACCTGATAGTTCTTTTCATGTACAATGGGATATTACCAAGTCCTACATCCCCCAAAAGGAGATTGACAAACAGCTATTCGAATTAGGAGAAGTGAAAGTAACCGCACGAAAAAAAGATCCGATTGAAAAGCGGCGTCCTTATAGTGAAGGATTCGTGAAAACAAGTACTCAAGTGAAAGCAAGCAACAGTTTTGGAGATGTCCGTCAATTACTGAGAACAGTGCCCGGCATCACCATGGTTCCTAATCCGGATAAAACAAAGAGTAACTTACAGTATGCCCACATCAACGGACTTCCCGGAGGAACAGTAGCTGCCTTGGTACTGGATGGGTATATTGCCAAAGATCCTGAAGTTGTATATAGCATGGAGGCATCCAGAATCGAACGGGTAGAAGTCCTGCAACAGACGTCCACTCAGTTTGGAGGATTTAGCAGTTATGGAGGCACTATCGTATTATATAGCCGTCCGATACAAGGAGAAGTTATAGCAACGAATAATAAAATCTGCCAGTGGATAGGTTATAACCAGACAAAAGAATTTTATACTCCTACTCTTTCCGATCATTCATTCTTCGAACATTCGGAACAAAGAAATACACTGTACTGGAATCCTAGAGTAAAAACCGACAAGGAAGGTAGAGCACAAGTATCCTTCTTTCTAAACGATCAAGAGAACGGAGAATACGTGATTCATTGTGAAGGCTACTCGGAAGAGGGATTGATTGGTACGGACTTCCGGGTTACAGAGGTGCCGGAACACCCTTGACAGCCACTTCATGCTTAAACCGACACCAACTTAAGTAGAACAGGCAGGCAACATAACATCTCTTGGAAAGAAAAGGGTTGTATCCAAGCAAAACAAGCTTTTGATACAACCCTTGATAATAAACCCTAATTATATACCGGTTCTTATTACTTCTGCATTTTATCCATTAATACCTTCATCCAATAACCACCGATCACGGAACGTGCCTTGAAACCGACAAACTTACCGCTATCGGTATGATGCCAGTCGCTCAGCGGAACACGTGATACGGTTTCATTAGCATACTTATATACCGGAGAAATAAATTTCTCGAAAGTAGCCTTATCAGAAGACATGGCAGCAGTCCACATAATCCAGTCGGATTTAGTATATTCCTTGCGGGAATCCAACGGAAGTCCATAAGGGTTTTGCAGTTTGGTCTGATAATAAGAAATTTCTTTCTCAATCACATTATTGGGGAAAAGGTTCAGATTCCACATCTTGTCCCAAACCATATTGTACTTCTGGCTCCAGGTATTCTCACGGTCGAATGCCAGACGATAATGATCACCCTCACGAGCCATTTGTTCCCATTTGGTAGCCATTGCTTTGGCTTTGGCAGCATATCGGTCGGCTACATCATCCATACCGAGCATACGGGCCATTTCACTGTAGGCAGCTACACCCATGATCGCTTTTACCGAAAGGTTGGCGTTATGTGCCCAGTGTCCGGCAAAGTCATCAGTACAGAGTTGGTTCTCGGGATCTTGTCCGTATTCCGCCAGATAATCAGTCCAAATGGTCAGTAAATCCCAATACTTCTTAGCATAGTCGGCGTTACCTTCTACCTTGGCAATAGCAGCAGCCAGGACTACCATATTTCCACCTTCTTCAATCGGCATGTCACCACCGTATACCTGTCCGTTAGCAATAGGATAAGTTCCCAGGTCGTGAGCCGGGAAAGGCTTGTTCCAACGTCCGCTGGCACTATATTCAAAGATACTGGTCATCATGCCTTTCTGCAATTCGGGGTTATAAGCCAGGAAGAGCGGAGCAGACGGATAAGTCAGGTCGACAGTATTGATACAACCGTTACTATTGTTCTCTTTAGAGAAGAAGAGCAAGTTACCATCCGCATCCTTGAACAGCTTATGGGCGGCAATCACCTGACGGTAAGCCAATGCACACAGTTCAGAGTATTCTTTGCCACCTGCTTTTTCTGCATCGTTCAGAATCATTTCGTCGTAAGCACGGCAACGTTCCATGACAGACGCATAGTTTGCTTTGGCACGCTCAAAGGCATCGAAGATGCTTACCTTACCATCATGCTTCCAGTAGGCCATACGAGGTTGATAGAAGTATTCGATAGCATAAATATCATCGTAACCCAACATCAGGAAGCCGGATTTGCCATCGGTACCTACTTCACCCAGATCGTCAGTATAGGCCATAGCCGGCATCTGGTCGGCACGACGGGTCACGCACTCGGCTTGTGTAGGCAACAAAGAACCCTTGGTAGCAAACTCGTTCTTCATACCATAATAGTTACCCAGGCTGACAGCTGTATTGGCACCTATATTTCCTGCCAGATAAGCATATCCCCAATCAATACAGATACCGTCTCCTTTTCGTGCGAGGATAGGCTGGTCGATAGTCCCTGCCTGTACATAATTGATACCGTTACGGCGGATCACTTTCGAACGGGTAGGTTGCGTCAGTTCATTGATGGCAAGCTGCGGAGTGGTCTCCACATACATCTGCACATCATGTTGCTTTTTGTCCAGCGAACGAACGCGATAAGAAATATAATTAACGGGAGTAGACAACAAATCGAGGTCGTCCATCATCAAAGGTGCGGTAAACACCAGGTCCAGTTCCACCGGACCGCAAGTAAACGTGTAGTAAGTTTGTGTGGGGAGTACGCTTACCGATTTCTGGACGGCTGCCGTCTCAAAACCTGTCGTCTGTTTGTTCAGGCGATAAAGGCCGAAATCTACATAAGCACCTCCTGTTGTGTTGTGACAGTGTGCGGCAAGTACGTTTTTTCCTTTTTGCAGCTTCTTCTTGGCTGCATCCGATAGTTCGAGTAATACGTCGTTGTTCCATGAATAGTCTGTAGCAACCAGCTTTTCACCATTCAGGTAGAGTTCGAATACATCGTCGTGCGAATATTTCAGATAGATGGTTTCTCCGTTCATATCATCGTTAATCTGGAAATCGCGGCGAACCCAGATGTCCGGAGTAGTCCAGCGAGTATGGACACGAGGCATATCGGGAGTACCGAAAGCACCTTGTCCCTCTTTCCATCCGGCAGCATTGAACGAAAGGGCGTTCCATCCCGCAGCCGGCTCATCGAAAGTATAACTCCCCTGCCAGGTATCGGTATCGGTCATGGGTACAAGGGTTTCAAGATTCAATTTATCTTTCCCCATAAAGCGGTAAGTCTTCCCGTCTACACGGATAGCACCCAACAAAGGATGTTCCGTTCCGGTCCAGTGCATAGTGCTGCTTTCGTTCAGCGCATCTGTGGGCGACCAGATGGACAGATAGGGGTCGGAAGTGATGAGAGGCACCGCCGGCGCACGCAAAGCAACATTTCTACTTGCCTTATACAAGTCGGCTGCCTGCGCATTGCACAGCATACCGACTGCTAAAGCCATTGTGAATAGTTTTTTCATTATTTTATTTATTAGTATGTTTCAATCTAAATAGTATCCTTCAACAATCTTTACCTTAATCAAAAACCTGTGTACCTATCGACACCCTACTCTAATCACTTATTTAAAGAATTGCATATCTTTGTATTGATAGCTTTCACCTGAGCTTCATTCACCTTAATCACTTTCCGGTCGTATGTCATCAGTCCGTTCACCTCCATTTCTACATCCGTAGTCTGTGTATAGACAGCAGCTGAGAAACCTCTTGAAATCAACCGATACAGTTCATTGCCGTATTCAACGTATTGTTTAGTTACTTCTTCGGGTGAATTGAACTTCACGTATCCCCAGTTGTGGTTCGGTTCCCAAAGATGTTCATTCAGTGCCAGGCCGATGCCGCCATATTCACCCAACACGGTAGCACGTCCGGCATCGTAGAAGTCAAGTGACGGATTGGGATAATGATGCAGGTCAAGAATATCACCGCAAGGGAAGTGATTGCCGCCACTTTGCCGGGTTCACCAGGCGTGAAGGATCATACTTCTTTGTCCATGTCGCGATATCTTCAGTCTTGAACTGTCCCCAACGCTCGTTAAACGGAACCCATACACCGATACAAGGATAGTTGTACAGATAATCCATGATTTCCTTCCACTCTTTGCGATAGATCTGTTCCGACTCCTCGCTACGATTCAGTTCATTGCCGGTGAAGTAGTTGTACATCTGCCACCCGGTTCACGGTCGCCGTTCGGCATATCCTGCCATACGATGATACCCAGTTTATCACAGTGTATACCAACGTGCCGGTTCCACCTTCACGTGTTTACGGATCATGTTAAATCCGAAGTCTTTGGTTTTCTGAATATCATAAACCAACGCTTCGTCTGTCGGAGCTGTATACAGTCCGTCGGGCCACCATCCTTGATCGAGAGGACCGAACTGGAACACATCTTCATTGTTCAGCTGCAAACGTACAATTCCGTCCTTGTCACGGCGGGTAGAGTATTTGCGCATAGCTGTATAGCTATCTACTTTATCGGTCACTTTACCATTGCTCAACAGGGCAATCTGCATAGAATAAAGAGTCGGAGAAGCAGGACTCCACAGTTTGGCATCAGCAGGCATCTGAATGTCAATAGTCTGGCCGTTCAATCCTTTTCCGGTAGCAACCAGCTGTTTACCATCGAAGACCTTTACTTCGACAACTTCCGAAGGACAGCTGGTACTGGTAGTAACGTCCACTGTGAGTTTCTTACGGTCGATGTCCGAAGTCGTACGAACATTAGTAATATGACGTTCGGCCACAGGCTCCATCCAGACAGTTTGCCAGATACCGGTAACAGCCGTATACCAGATGCCTTCCGGACGGTTTACCTGTTTGCCACGAGGCTGAGGTCCGCGATCTGTCGGGTCCCATACCTTCACAACAAGTTTATTGTCTCCTTTAGTAGCCAAAGCAGCCGTAATATCGAGTGAAAAAGGAGTAAATCCTCCGGTGTGTTGTCCCACCTTAATGTCATTGACCCAAATATCAGCTTTCCAGTCTACAGCACCGAAGTTCAGCATCACTTTTTTACCTTTCCAGGAAGCGGGTACTGTGAAAGTACGCTGATACCAAAGTTCTTTGTCGGGGCCGACTTTCTTACCAACACCCGAAAGGCTGGACTCTATGGCAAAAGGAACCAGAATCTGACCTTCGTAAGCTGAAGGAGCAGCTCCTTTCTCGGTGATGGCATAATTCCACAAACCATTCAGGTTCTTCCACTCTCCCCGTTCCATCACCGGACGTGGATACTCGGGCAATACATTTTCAGGATTCACCTGCTCAGCCCACTTTGTCTTGATTTTGTCTCCTGCCGGTTTCCATTGTGCAAAAGCGGAAGTAGCTATCGACGCTGTCAGAACTGCAATTAAAATGCTCTTTTTCATTGTCTTCAAATTATGTTTAACCTATTAATGATGCAATACGATCCCCGGGACAGGTAGGCGGCTACCTGTCAGACTAAGGAAAAAATGTTCTAAATGACTATTTTATTTCAAAAGAGTACCCGAAGGTTTCGGCAAGGCAACCCCTGCACGAACCGGAATCCCCAAATCGGGCATTCCATGAGCATCCCATCCTATTTTTTGTATTCGCGGATTACGGGTTTCAGGACTCCCGGTGTCTCCATTGGTCACCTGACGGGCATGGTAAATCATATACCATTCAGTCCCATCGGGCGAGGGAACAAAGGAGAGTCCACCCGGACCATAAACTTCATTCTCCAACGATTGCTGAAATACCGGAACCGAACTCTTTGTCCAGGAAGCCGGATCTAACAAATCACTCTCGGCATCGGCAGTCAACATCCCGACACAGTAATAGGGTGACCACGAACCGCTGGCAGCGTAATATAGAATCAACGTCTTATTATCTTTCGAATGGAAGAACTGAGGCCCTTCATTCACATAAATGGGGTAAGCCGTACGGCTGCCATCCGGATTGACCCACTGCCGTTCCCATTCATACTCGGGTTTGATATCAGGACACGGGGTGAATCGAGTGTCCACGGATCTTTCATCCTGGCAATATAGATACATTGAGTTTCGGCATTGGTTCTCCTTTTGGGCCATCCGGACCAGGCCAGATAGCGGACTCCCTTATGTTCGAAAGTGGTGGCCTGTATCCCCAATTCCATTCGGGATTGGTTATGATACTCCTTTCATTTCGAACTTTCCTCCATCGGGTCGGGTGAAGAGTTTTCAAGTACGTACAACTGGTGATTATCCGTATTGCCGTCGTCGGCTGCATAATATATATACCATTTATCATTGATATAGTGAATCTCCGGTGCCCAGAGATGACAACTGTTGGATGGATCCTGAGGCTTCCACACTATCTTGCAAACCGCATGAGCCATATCAGTGATATCGGACGTTTCCCAAAGCATGATCTTATCTTCCGTTCCATGGGTATAATAATACTTACCATTATGGAAAAGAGCACTCGGATCGGCCCCTTCCGGAAACAAAGGATTTACATATGTATCCTTTGCCGCACTTACCGACTCCTGTTTCTGTCCGCCGCTCTTGTTGCCACAACCGGCGCAGAAGAATAAGGTAGTAATAAATAGCAGGTAGATCTTTGTTTTCATAGCTTTCTGTTATTAAGATGCTACAAAGAAAAAACATTTTCGTTGAATAAAGGGATAAATACTGCTCAATAAACAAAAGAATCTGTTCTTTTTATACTTCTAATATTCACATAACCCGCATTTCGCATCGTATTGGTCAGTAATTGCTATTTATTGAATAGTTTGTGTCGCACATTTCATACAGAATTCACAAACTTTGTAGCATGATATCAGATGAAGCTACTGATTTGTATTGAAATAACCCCTAAATAATAACCATAAGTAAAAACACCCAAACATGAAAAAGATGAAAAGTCTGAAAGGAGGCTTGGCCGGAATCCTATTTACAGCCGGATTACTGGCAGCATCGTGTACTTCCGATCAATCATCGTCGGCAGTAACCATCGTGAACCGCCCCGACTGTACACAAACCAACGTAAACTATGTAGGAAACCGCTTGCCACTGAAACCGATGAATTTCATTAAACTGCCCGTCGGAAGTATTCAGCCCGAAGGATGGTTGAAAAAATATCTCGAATTACAGAAAGACGGTCTGACCGGTCACCTGAATGAGATCAGTGCATGGCTGGGCAAAGAGAATAATGCCTGGCTGACCAAAGGAGGAGATCACGGATGGGAAGAAGTCCCCTATTGGCTGAAAGGATACGGAAACCTGGCTTATATATTAAAGGATCAGAAAATGATTGATGAAGCTAAAGTATGGCTCGAAGGAGCATTCGCCAGCCAACAGCCCGACGGATACTTTGGTCCCATCAACGAGCGGAACGGAAAAAGAGAATTGTGGGCACAGATGATTATGCTCTGGTGTCTGCAATCCTATTATGAATATTCAAATGACCAACGGGTAATCGACCTGATGACCAATTACTTTAAATGGCAGTTAAGTGTACCGGACGAACAATTCCTGGAGGACTATTGGGAAAACAGCCGTGGCGGAGATAACCTGTTAAGCGTATATTGGCTTTATAACCGCACAGGAGATCAATTCTTACTGGAACTGGCTGAGAAGATACACCGGAACACAGCAGACTGGACCCGCCCGTCGGCACTGCCGAACTGGCACAATGTAAACATCGCACAATGTTTCCGCGAGCCGGCTACCTATTATATGATGACAGGAGATTCAGCCATGCTGAAAGCATCTTATAATGTACACAATCTGATACGCCGTACTTTCGGACAAGTACCGGGCGGTATGTTCGGTGCCGACGAAAATGCCCGCATGGGTTCTATCGACCCACGTCAGGGAGTAGAGACCTGCGGATTGGTAGAACAGATGGCTTCCGATGAATTGATGCTTTGTATGACGGGTGATCCGCTTTGGGCAGAACACTGCGAAGAAGTGGCTTTCAACAGTTATCCGGCTGCCGTGATGCCGGATTTCAAAGGATTACGTTACATCACTTGCCCTAACCAGACGGTCAGCGACTCAAAGAATCATCATCCGGGCATCGACAACCGGGGACCTTTCCTGGCAATGAACCCGTTCAGCAGCCGTTGCTGCCAGCATAACCACGCACAGGGATGGCCTTATTATGCCGAGCATCTGATTCTGGCTACTCCGGATAATGGTGTAGGGCCGCCATGTATGCCGCCTGCAAAGCAACGGTGAAAGTGGGTGACGGAAACGAAATAAGCCTTCACGAGCAGACGAATTATCCTTTCGAGGAAACCATCCGGTTTACGGTAAATACTCGAAAGCTGTAAGTTCCCGTTCTATCTGAGAATCCCTTCATGGACAGAGGGTGCAACTATCTTTGTTAACGGCAAAAGTAGCTAACCCCGAAGCCGGACAATATGCCTGCATCAATCGCGAATGGAAAGACAATGACCAAGTGGAGATTCAACTGCCGATGCAACTTTCGATGCGTACATGGCAAGTGAACAAAACAGTGTAAGCGTAGACTACGGTCCGTTGACAATGTCACTGAAAATTGACGAAGATTATGTGAAAGGACAGCCGCTACGGCTATCGGTGACTCTAAATGGCAGGAAGGCGCTGACGCCAGCCAATGGCCGACATACGAGATCTATGCAAAAACTCCTTGGAACTACGCATTGGTACTCGGTAAGAACGAACCTTTGAAAGACTTTAAAGTAGTACACAAAGAATGGCCGGCTGACAACTTCCCGTTCACGGTCGCAAGTACACCTATCGAGGTAAAAGCTATCGGACGCAAGGTTCCTTCATGGGTTATCGATCAATACGACTTGTGTAGCGAACTTCCTGAAATGGACGTCCGAAAGGGGAAAAGAAGAAATCACCCTGATTCCGATGGGAGCAGCCAGACTGCGGTTTCGGCTTTCCCGAACACAAGAGAATAAAAGATACCCGGTGATAAAGCATTAATCGAAAGACACTCATGAAGAAAAAATACATTTACATATCTGCTCATCGGACTGGGCCTCTGCTTCTCTTCCTTGAAAGCGGGCTCCGGGCCGATACCCCCGAGAACTATACCAACAACCGCTATCCATTGGTACGCAAACCTTTGATGGAACTACCGTTAGGCAGCATTAAGGCAAAAGGATGGTTGCAGGAAATGTTGGTAAGGCAGAAAAACGGGGCAACCGGGCAAATGGACAAACTGTATCCGCTGGTGATGGGCGAACGCAACGGCTGGCTCGGCGGTGACGGTGATCAATGGGAAAGAGGACCATACTGGATTGACGGTTTACTTCCTCTGGCATATATCCTGGACGATGCGCAACTGAAAGCTAAAGTGCAACCTTGGATAGAATGGGCTTTAAAAAGTCAGCGGGAAGACGGTTTCTTCGGTCCGGCCAAAGACTATCCCGGAGAGGCCGGCATACAACGGGATAACTCTCACGACTGGTGGCCGCGTATGGTGATGCTGAAAATACTCCAGCAATATTATTCTGCCACGAACGATCAACGGGTCATCCGGTTTATGACCGACTATTTCCGTTATCAACTGAAAACGTTACCGGAAAAGCCGCTCGGCAACTGGACTTTTTGGGCAGAGTTCCGTGCCTGCGATAATCTTCAGGCCGTATACTGGCTCTATAATATCACCGGTGATTCATTCCTACTCGATCTCGGCAAACTGATTCATCAACAAAGTTTCAGCTTTGTAGATATGGTGAACCGGGGAGACCTGAAACGTATCAATACGATTCACTGTGTCAACCTGGCACAAGGTATCAAAGAGCCTGTCATCTATTATCAGCAAGAGCCCGACAAAATGTATCTCGATGCGGTTAAATGTGCTTTTCGTGACATTCGCCAGTTCCACGGACAACCGCAGGGTATGTATGGTGGTGACGAGGCATTGCATGGCAACAATCCGACCCAAGGTTCAGAACTCTGCTCAGCTGTGGAACTGATGTACTCGCTGGAAAAAATGGTAGAGATCACGGGAGATATCGACTTCGCCGACCATCTGGAAAGGATTGCATTCAACGCACTGCCCACCCAGATTTCAGACGATTTTATGACAAAACAATATTTCCAACAAGCCAACCAGGTGATGGTATCACGCCATCGTCGCAATTTCGATCAGGATCACGGAGGAACGGACAACTGTTTCGGGCTGCTGACGGGATATCCTTGTTGTGCATCGAACATGCACCAAGGTTGGCCTAAATTCACCCAAAGCCTCTGGTATGCCACTCCTGACGGCGGACTGGCTGTTACAGCATACGCTCCATCGGAAGTGACGGCCAAAGTAGCGGATGGGTGTACGGTAACTTTCAGTGAAGAAACCTATTATCCGATGGATGACAAAATAAGTTTCACCCTCCAATCGATGGACAAAAAACGGAAAGAAGTAAACTTCGCTCTCCAATTACGTATCCCGAAATGGTGTAGACAAGCCGGAATATCAGTCAACGGACAACTTCTTCAACATGCCGAAGGAGGCCGGATGGCCATTGTCAACCGCAACTGGAAAAAAGGGGACCGGGTGGAACTCCATCTGCCGATGGAAGTCACTGCCAGCACCTGGTATGAAAATTCGGTAACCATTGAACGCGGTCCGTTGGTATTTGCCTTGAAGATGGAAGAAAAATGGGAGAAGAAAGAGTTTGAAGAGCCGTGGTATGGTCCGTATTATTACTCAGTGACTCCTACCGAACCATGGAACTATGGATTGGTTGATTTCAATCGTAACAAAGCGAACGAACATGCCCGTGTAACGATTCATACGGAAAAGCAATCTTCCGTATTCCCCTGGAATAAGGAAAATGCCCCGATAGAAATACGGATGAAAGCAAGATTGGTACCTTCATGGAAACTTTACAACGAAATGGCAGGGCCTCAACCTTATTCTTTCTGTAGCGGAGGCGAAGGGCCGGAAACAGAAATCACCCTGATTCCTTATGGATGCACTACATTAAGAATAACGGAATTTCCGGTAGTGGGAGCCTCCCGATAGAGAGGTGAATAATCACTCCGAACCATTATAATAATAACTCAATATTCATACACAAGTCCTCCTTTCTCTCCTGCCTGCAAGTGGAGGGGAAAGAAAGACTCAAACACACAATTACAATGAAAAAACTTTTAGCAGCAGCAATGCTATTCATGCTGAACAGCTGGTCCTGTTTCAGTGCAGATACTCCGCGAGCGGAGTATCCCCGTCCACAGTTCGAACGGGAACAATGGGTAAACCTGAACGGGACTTGGACATTCGATTTCGATTTTGGTAAATCAGGAAAAGACCGCCGTCTGCAGTCGGCAGAGAAGTTTGATAAGAACATCACTGTACCCTTCTGCCCGGAAAGTAAACTTTCGGGAGTAGGCTATACCGATTTCATCGAACAGATGTGGTATCAACGCAATATTACCATCCCATCGGACTGGAATGGAAAAAAGATATTCCTGAACTTCGGTGCTGTGGATTATTGTGCGGAGATCTACGTCGATGGTAAATTCGTACAACGTCATTTCGGCGGTTCGTCTTCGTTTGCCGTAGATCTGACTCGCTATGTTACCCCCGGAAAGACTCACAATCTGGTGGTATTCGTACAAGATGATCTCCGTTCCGGACTACAAACCGGAGGAAAGCAATGCGGTAACTATTATTCGGGAGGCTGCTCTTATACCCGTACTACCGGTATCTGGCAGACTGTATGGATGGAAGCTGTCTCAGCCGACGGTCTGAAGTCAGTATTCGTACGCCCGGACATCGACCAGAAACAGTTGGTCATCGAACCGGAATTTTATAATGAATCGGCCAACACATTGGAAATCACCTTGAAAGACGGAAATAAAACCGTTGCCAAGAAAAGTGTAAATTGTGCCAACAGTTCGGTAGTAGTTCTGCCGGTGAAGAATATGAAACTGTGGTCGCCGGAAGATCCGTTCTTATACGATCTCGTTTATCAGGTAAAAGATGCCAAAGGCAACGTACTGGACGAGGTGAAATCATACGCCGGTATGCGCAAAGTGCACACAGCCAACGGACGTTTCTATCTGAACAACCAGCCTTACTTCCAACGTCTGGTACTCGATCAGGGATTCTATCCGGAAGGTATCTGGACAGCTCCGAGCGATGAAGATCTGAAGAACGATATCGTATTGGGAAAAGAAGCCGGTTTCAACGGGGCACGTCTTCACCAGAAAGTATTTGAAGAGAGATATTATTACTGGGCCGACAAACTGGGATACATCACCTGGGGAGAATCGGCAAGCTGGATGCTCGATGTAAACAAGGAGCTGGCTGCGCGTAACTTCCTGGGTGAATGGAGCGAAGTAGTGGTTCGTGACCGCAATCATCCCTCACTCGTAACCTGGACTCCTTTCAATGAAACCTGGGGTGGCGGTCCGGATGCTTATGTCCGCCTGGTACGTGACGTATACAACATTACCAAAGCCATCGACCCGACTCGTCCGGTAAACGACGCCAGTGGTGATAACCATGTGATAACAGATATCTGGAGCGTACACAACTACGAACAGGATCGTGCCAAACTGACTGAACAGCTAAAAATGGAAGAAAGTAAAGAGCCTTACCGCAATGCGCGTGACAAGGACTTCCTGGCCGTCTACGAGGGACAACCTTACATGGTTGACGAATTCGGCGGTATCCCCTGGATGGCAGAGAAAGATCGCAAAAACTCATGGGGATACGGTGGTATGCCTGAAAATGCAGAAGCATTCTACAAGCGTCTGGAAGGCCAGATCAATGCTTTTATCGACTCACCGCATGTGACAGGTTTCTGCTATACTCAGCTGACTGACGTGGAACAGGAGAAAAATGGTATCTACTATTATGACCGTACTCCGAAATTGGATATGAAACGAATCAAAGCTATTTTTGAGAAAATAAAATAAAAGGAGTGCCTCCCTATGAGGGGACATTGCAGAAATCTGTTTACCTGTGATGGGATACTTTCATGAAAGGGAGGCTTTCAACTGTTATCTGCTATTTTATTATTTTGCAAATCAATAGTTGAGTCGTTGTCGGGTGTAGGGTATACAACCGGATAGTGGCCTGTAAAGACCGTACCCCCGGCTCAACTACTGATTGCCATTATTTAAATACAAGTATGAGAAAATTATTCATTGCCCTCACCTTCCTGCTCGTTCCGGCTTGTCTGTCGGCACAGTTGGGAGGTAAAATCTACCTTCAGAGAGCCGATTCACTCCTTCAACGAGTACTGTCTCTTTATGAGGTAAAGAAGTATGGATTGCTGATGGAGACTTATCCACGGAATCCCAAACAACAAATTACATATACAGCCAACACCGGTTCGGAAGTTACTCAACAAGAAGTATCCTTCTTATGGCCTTATTCGGCAATGGTGTCAGGTTGCGTATCGCTTTATAAAACATCCGGCAACAAGAAATACAAAAAACTGATGGACAAACAAATCAAGCCCGGACTTGACTTGTACTGGGATACCACCCGGCAGCCGGAATGTTATCAGTCTTATCCGGCCTTCGCCGGACAAAACGACCGTTACTATGATGACAACGATTGGGTAGCGATTGACTTTTGCGACTATTATGCCGTGACAAAGAACAAAGAGTACTTAAAGAAAGCCATCGCCCTGCACGACTACATCTACTCCGGGTGGTCGGACGAACTGGGAGGTGGAATCTACTGGTGCGAACAGAAAAAGGAATCAAAGAACACTTGCTCGAACGCACCTGCAACGGTTCTTTGCATGAAGCTCTACAAGTTGACCAAAGATAAAAAATACCTCGACCAGGCAATGGCAACTTACCAGTGGACACGCGATAATTTGCGCGATCCGTCGGATTTTGTCTATTGGGACAACAAGAACCTGCAAGGCAAGATCGGTTATGCCAAATATACGTACAACAGCGGACAGATGATTCAGGCAGGTGTACTGCTCTATCAGGCCACCGGTGACGAACAATACCTGAAAGATGCACAACAAACGGCCAAGGGATCTTACGAGCATTTCCTGAAACCGCAACCAACGGTAAAAGGAGAAATGAAGTTTTTCCCGTCTAGCCCATGGTTCAACGTCATCCTTTTCCGTGGTCTGAAAGCCCTTTACGAAGTTGACAAAAACGATACTTATGTAAAAGCTATGATCGACAATGCAGACTATGCCTGGCAGTACACCCGCGATGAAAACGGGCTGCTGAACAACGACTGGTCGGGCAACCGGAAAGACAAGTTCAAAAGCTTGCTGGAAAATTCCTGCATGATTGAACTGTACTCGGAAATCAGCGAACTCTAATATAGATTTACCACAGAGGACACGGAGTTGTAGCTTACTGTTAAACAAGTCAGCATATCTCAAAGAAGATTTCCTCTCATGCTCTCCGTGCACTTTGTGGTAAATTCACAACAGACCTGCACAAACCAATAATCTTACTAAAATGAAAGCAACTACCTCCTTGGCAACTTCTTGCCGCCGACTCCTGTTATGGGGAGTACTCACCCTTCAATGTCTTTTTAGCACCGCCCAAAAACGATTCACTGCCGATGTGGAACAACAAGCGGAAAAAATACTCTCACAAATGACCCTTGACGAGAAACTGTCTTATATAGGGGGTATCAATTGGATGTATACCCGTCCGCTGGAACGTTTCGGCATCCCCCAACTGAAGATGAGCGATGGCCCACAAGGGCTGGGAACACACGGGCCCTCTACTGCTTATCCGTGTGCACTGATGCTGGCTGCCACCTGGAACGAACAATTGGCTACGGAATACGGAAGCGCCCTGGGTAAAGATTGCCGCGCACGAGGAGTACATGTCGTTTTAGGTCCCGCAGTCAACATTTACCGTGCTCCGATGTGTGGACGTAATTTCGAATATATGGGAGAAGACCCGTATCTCACTTCACGCATGGCAACCGGATATATAAAAGGCGTACAAGGGCAAGGGGTCATGGCTACCATCAAACACTTTATCGCCAATAACTCGGATTATGATCGTGATCATATCAGTTCGGATATTGATGAACGAACTCTAAACGAAATTTATTTCCCTTCTTTTCGGGCAGCCGTACAAGAAGCCGAAGTAGGTGCAGTGATGTCAAGCTACAATCTGCTGAACGGAATTTATACTACCGAACACCCGTGGCTGCTGAAAGATGTACTAAGACAGCAATGGGACTTCAAGGGAATCCTGATGTCCGACTGGGGATCGACTCATCATTGCATCCCTGCCGTAAAAGGAGGGCTCGATCTCGAGATGCCTGCCGGAAGCAAGATGCAACCCGAAGAACTGAAGTACTACTTACGAACAGGTGATATCACAATCGAAATGATAGACGAAAAGGTACGCCACATCCTGCAAACTCTCCTTGCTTTCGGATTCCGGGAAACACAGCAGCCGGATACTCATATCCCACTGAACAATCCGCAATGCGCGCAAACCGCTCTGAGCGTAGCGAGTGAAGGCTTGGTATTGCTGAAGAATACCAACCAGATCCTTCCGATCCGCTCCGGCAAAGTGAAAACAATCGCAGTAGTAGGTAAAAACGCACAAGGATATGTTTGCGGAGGCGGCAGTGGTGAAGTACATCCGTTCCAATATGTATCCGTATTGGACGGTATACGCAAAGAAGCCGCCGAAAGAGGTATCCGGGTAGAATATCTGGATGTATACGACTATTTACCGGCTATTATTTTTACCGATACTGAAAGAAAGCAAAAAGGCTTCCGTGCTCAGTACTTCGATAACATGAATTTGGAAGGCACTCCGAGAGTGGAACAGACTGAGACGAAAATAAACTATTCCTGGTCGAGTGGTACGGGATTAAAAGAGATGCCCAAAGAGCAATTCTCCGTCCGATGGAATGGAACCATCTGTCCACAGGAAACAGATGAATACCTGTTCACCCTTGGCGGAGACGATGGATACAGACTATATATCGATGGAAAACTCATCGCAGACGAATGGCACGAAGGTGCTTTCCGCAATTCCACTTATCGTTGCATGCTGGAAGCCGGTAAAAAGTATGACCTGATGATAGAATACTTCCAGAAAGGCGGAGGTGCTGCTGTCAATTTTATATGGAAACAGAAGAATGCCTCAAACAATTTATTCGTTGAAGCACTGAACCGAAACGACCTGGTAGTGGCTTGCATCGGATTCAACTCAGATACGGAAGGAGAAGGACGAGACCGTACCTTCGAACTCCCCGAAGACGAAGCACAATTACTGCAGAATACGCTGCAATCTAAACGTCCCGTAGTAGGTATCGTCAATGCAGGGGGCAATGTAGAGATGCAAAGCTGGGAACCTTCCCTGAAAGGACTACTATGGGCATGGTACGGAGGCCAGGAAGCCGGAACGGCAATCGCACGTACACTCTTCGGGGAGCTCAATCCTTCGGGGAAATTACCTGTCACTTTTGAGAAACGATGGGAAGACAATCCCACTTTTCACAGCTACTACGATCCGGACGGAGACAAGCATGTAGAGTACACCGAAGGTATATTTGTCGGATATCGTGGATACGATAAACTGAAACGAGAAGTACAATATCCATTTGGTTACGGATTGTCGTATACCCGTTTTAAACTTTCGGCACCGACTGTCGGTACTCCGAAAACGGACGGTTCGGTAACAGTCACCTGTAAACTCACCAACACCGGAAGAACGGCAGGCGCAGAAGTCGTACAACTTTATGTATCCAACAAAGATACGACAGTGGAACATCCGGAAAAAGAACTGAAAGGCTTCCGGAAAGTATATCTGGAACCGGGCGAAACAAAGAGTATAGAAATTACTGTTCCGGCAGAAGCATTCTCACATTATGATACGGGTAGCCGGAGATTTGTCATCGACCGGGGTAGCCACGACATCTTGTTAGGATTTTCTTCCCGGGATATCAAAGCAAAGATGTCGGTCGGGATTTCACGTTAAAATAGTCTAAACTTGAGCCGGACGTGTCTCCGTTCGTCCCAAAACGTGTTTAATTTGCAATATTGTTAAAACCCAAAGCCTATGAAACTCAAACATATCCCCTTACTCCTGTTGGTACTGACCTGCTGTCCGGCTTGTCAAAACAAGAAAGCTTCTGCCACTAAAGAGATTCCTTCCGAAGCTACTTATACCAATCCACTATTGGCAGTAGGAGCAGAACCATGGGCTGTCTTTCACGAAGGCAAATATTATTACACGCAAGGAGCCGAGAATAAAATTATCCTTTGGGAAACCAATGACATCACCGACCTGGAACATGCTGCCCGGAAAGAAGTATGGATTCCAAAAGAAATCTCCAACTCTTATCACCTCTGGGGACCGGAGATACACCGGATTGACGGGAAATGGTATGTTTATTTCGCAGCAGATGACGGCAACATGGACAATCACCACATCTATGTCATAGAAAACAGTTCTCCCAACCCGTTGGAAGGTGAATTTGTGATGAAAGGACGAATTAAAACTGACAAAGACGATAATTGGGCAATCCATGCTAGTACATTCGAGCATCAGGGTCAGCGTTATCTCATTTGGTGTGGATGGCCTAAGCGCCGGATTGAAACAGAAACTCAATGTATCTATATTGCCAGGATGGAAAATCCGTGGACACTCTCGTCGGACAGGGTGATGATTGCGGAACCGGAATATGAATGGGAACGTCAATGGATCTCACCTGATGGCAGTAAAACAGCTTACCCAATCCACGTCAACGAGTCCCCACAATTCTTTGAATCGAAGAACAAGGACAAAGTGCTGATATACTACTGTGCCAGTGGAAGCTGGACTCCCTACTATTGCATCGGACTGCTGACTGCTGATGCCGGAAGTGACCTGACCAATGCGGCATCCTGGAAGAAACAGGATACTCCTGTCTTTGAGCAGCAACCCGAAGACAGTGTTTTCGGACCGGGTAGTCCCTCTTTTGTCCCTACACCGGATGAAAAGGAATGGTACATGCTTTATCATGCCCGAAAATCCCCAACGATGCACCGGGAGCAACAGACTCCCGTAGTCCCCGTCTGCAAAAATAAGCTGGGATGCAAACGGGATGCCTGTTTTGGGAAAACCTTGCAAAGAAGGAACGCAAATTAAATAGTACAATCCGATCGATCTATTGTATACACAGTTATACATCCCTCTTTGTCAATACCCTCTTTACTCTTTTCCATCAACTGAAAGGAGAGTAAAGAGGGTACTGATTGTTTAAGCGATGACAGTCATCTATCCCCTGTGGTGCATCATATATCTTGGGATAATGCGGAGTCCGCACTTGTATCAATGATAATCTTTCGGCAATACTCCAAACTGAATCTTAAAGCATTTGGCAAAATAGGACGAAGAACTGAAGCCGATTTTCTCACACACTTCGGTTATGCGCACTCCGCTTTTCAGCAGCTCGGCAGCTTTATTCAAACGGATAGTCTTCAGGTAATCATTGGGCGGCATACCGGCCAAGGCCTTTATCTTACGATAGAAATTGGAACGGCTCATATTGAGTGACTCTGCCAGTGTATCGACAGAGAAGTTCTCGTCCGAAAGCTGTGCCTCGACCGCTGCCCGAACCTTAGCCATCAATTCACAATCTTTCTGAGACACAGAATATTCTACCGGGCTGATAGGGGAAGCCCCATTGCCACCTGATAATTCAGCCATCATTTTATGGAAGGCTTGGCGCAGCTTCAGCAAATTCTCAATCTGCTTGCGTAACTGACGGATAGAGAACGGTTTTTCAATATATACGTCGGCACCACACTCGAAGCCTTCCACCTTGGCTTCCAGTGTCGTTTTTGCAGTTAACAGGATGACAGGTATATGGGAGTATTCAATGTCCGACTTAACTTTTGCCGTTAACTCCAAACCGTTCATCTCCGGCATCATCACATCACTGACAATCACATCCACTGTCTCGTTGGCAGTACCTAGTGCCTGCCGGCCATTCTGAGCTTTCAAAACTTTAAACCAGGTACTCAGAGATTCCGGGTCAGATTCAGCAAGTCGACATTATCTTCCACCAACAGAATGGTAAATTTACTGCCCGATAACTCGGTACCCTGTTCTTCGTCAGCCGCTTCCCGACCATCCGGTATCACTACTTCCGGTTCTTCGGATACAGCCTCTTCACCCCAAGGCAAAGTGAGGACAAAAGAGGATCCACCATATACACTATCTTCAAGGCTCAACGTACCATGGTGTGCTTCAGCCAGTGATTTGGAGAAAGCCAAACCGATACCTGTACCTACTGCTCCCGATTTTCCGTCTTTCACCTGGTAGAACGCCTCAAATACTTTCCGCTTTTCAACATCCGGAATACCCGGACCGTCATCACTCACCGAAACCCGGAAGCCTTCGTCGGAAGAGACTAATTTGATATCAATACGGCTTTGGGCATATTTTACTGCATTACCTATCAGGTTGACAATAATTTTACAGACCTTTTCACGATCGACCGAAGCAAAGATCTCGCCTTCCGGCAGATCAAGCATCACCGAGATGCCTTTCAGTTCGGCGGGACTCGTAAACTGACTGTGAACATCACTTACCAATTGGTTGATATCACACTTCTTCAGACTCAACTGTACCCCACCATTTTCCATTTTTTGAAAGTCGAGCAACTGGTTGGTAATCCCCAAAAGGTAATTGACATTCCGGTCGATTACCGATAAGTACTTGGCATCCCGCCCTTCTCGTTTATCTTCCAATAGTTTCTCAAGAGGAAGCCGGATCAGACTCAGTGGAGTACGGATTTCATGCACCAGATTAATAAAGAAACTGATCTTCGACTTGTAGACCTCTTTTTCTTTCGTAGTCTGGTACTCTTCCATACGACGTTTGTATTTCTTCTTCACATGCCGGTTCCAATGCCAGCCTGCATAATAGGCAAGACCGAGGAGGAGAAGCGTATAGACACAATATGCCCATGTAGTCAGCCACCATGGAGGCGTGACTACAATCAGCAAGGAAGTAGTCTGGTCATTCCATTTATGATCGTTGTTCGAACCCCGTACCTCAAACTCATACTTGCCCGGAGGCAAATTGGTATAAGAAGCCGTATTCTGTTCGGAGTTAATAACCCACTCTTTATCTACTCCTTTCAGACGGTAAGAATAACGGTTTTTCAAAGGATCTTCGTAACTCAAGGCTACAAAGCTCACAGAGAAAGTATTATGTTCGTAAGGTAACGTTATGGTTTCCGCACGATAGAGGGGACCTTCCAGATGAAGAATATCCTGCACCAGCCGTTCATCCGTCGTATAAGGCAGGCGTATTTCGGTAATATATACGGAAGGGATGTACTGATTATCCATGAATTGATCGGGGACAAAAGAATTGAAGCCACTGATTCCGCCGAAATAGAGTTTACCACTTGCTGTTTTCAATGAAGATTGGGCTGTAAACTGATTGCCTTGCAGTCCGTCATTCACCGTAAATTGGCGGAAATGCTGCTTTGTGATCGGATTGATCGTTATCAACCCGGCATTACTGGATATCCAGAAGTCACCGGTCTTGTCTTGTTCAATGGAGTAGATGACCCGGTTGGGCAATATTGTATTATCCGGATCGAAATCAATAAATGTTTCGGTCTTCGGATCGAACGAACAAAGTCCGCCTCCATTGGTACCAACCCACATGGTACCTTTCAGATCTTCAAATAATGTAATTACGGAATTATTAGTGATGGTAGTCGAATCATTCCTTTCATGCTGGAAATGTTTCCAATGCCCGTTCCGGGTATTAAAACGAAACACACCGCTGTTGGATGTACCAATCCAAAGATTGTCGTACATGTCTTCCAGAATATCAACCACAGAGACCATTGACCCTACTGTGGTAATTGTCGAGAAATTGTCTTCCCGGGGATTGTAACGACACAGTCCCCAACTGGTTCCTACAAAAATATCCCCGCTTCGATCTTTATATACTGCCAGGACATCGTCACTGCAAATTGTGTTCGGAGTATCCTGCAGATGATTGTACGATTTCACATGGCCGGTCCGGAGGTCGAGTACCTTCAACCCTTCGGCATAAGTACCAATCCACAAACGCTCGCCATCCAACAACAAAGAACGTATGTCGTACTTCTTATCCACGCCTCCGCCTATCGGATAAGCGGTCAGTTGATGAGTGGAGACATCGAAGAAACACAACCCATCACGAGTACCCACCCAGATATCCCCAGCAGCATTTTCGCAAAAAGGACCTACTACTTTTCCGGCAGCCACACCTCCATCCCGATAAACAGGAGGATAATAATCGAATCTTTTAGTCGGTTTAGCCAGATAATTCACTCCTCCCAAATTAGTCAACACCCAGATTCCACCTTCTGCATCGCGCATCATTGCATTGATAGACTGGTCGCTCAAGCTTCTGGGATCTGACGGATTATCGATTCGTGAGAAGTTTTTATCATGTAAGTCAAAAAGGTAGAGCCCATTGTCGGTACCCACCAGAAGCTCTGTTTCCGAGTAGTTCAGCAGACAACGGATCGCACCGAAATTCAGATGGGATGCATTATAGCAGTCCAGGTTGCCGGTACGCTCGTTCAGACAGTACAACAAGTTGCTCCCCGCACCGAACCAGATATCACTCCGGATATCGAGCAAACAGTTGATACGATAATTATCGGGATTATTGCCGGCAGACAAAAGAGGATAGGATTGCAGGAATTTACCGTTTTCATCGAAGCAAAGCAAACCTTCCTGTAAAGAAGAGGCATAGATATGTCCAGAGTTATTCTCACAAACGTCCCATACGAAAGAGGTCTGAAGACTATTCTGTGTCAACACATCCGTTTGAGGATTATAAACAAATAATCCTTGTCCCAAAGTGGCAATCCAGATCAAACCGCTTTCGGACTTTATTATTTTCTTTATCTCACTACTGATAAAAACGCCATAGCGGGTCTTCTTATCAAAATAAGTGAAACGATCGTATTCACGGTCGTAGATATAAAGTCCCCAGTTGGTTCCGACCCATATATTGTGGTTCTCTTCCTCAAAAAGTGCCTGCACAAAGTTGTTCTCTAGCGAAAACTTATCATTCAGGACATTTCTGTAAACCTTGTTACCACGTCCGTTATAGCAATTTAAACCGTCGCTCGTTCCCAGCCATATAAAGCCATAGCTATCTTGCATGGCGCACCAGACTGTGTTATGTGATAATCCGTCTTCTACCTGATACTTCTTAAAAGAAAAATAGGAGAATGCCTGTAACGGTGTTATCCCAAAAGCAAATAAGGTAATTAGTAGAGTGATGATTCGCATGTGTTGTATTCATTTAAGATTAAAAAAACGACTTGTTGTTATGTATGTGCATAATCTGTCTGAAAGCATTTATCGGTTCAGCCATGGCTCCGGATTCAGTTTGTCCCTCTCCCTGCGCAACTGGAAATGAAGAACAGTCCGTCCATTGTCACTACCATCCGAGAAAATCGGACCGATAGCCTGCCGGGTCGTTACCGTATCACCTGATTTCACGGAAGCGGATGAAAGATTACAATATACCGAGATATAATCACCATGGCGTATCAGTACATTGAAAAGTCCGTTCAATTGGAACACGGCAGCCACTTTTCCATCAAAAATAGCACGGGCCTGTGCACCCGGTTTCCCTTGTATATCAATTCCTTTATTATCAAGTTTTACGTTACGTAATCCTTCCACAGCATATTGTCCGTAATGGCTGGTAATAATGTAGGGTCCCGTAATAGGCATCGGCAATTTACCTCTGTTACTTACAAAATTACCCGAGAGTTCACGGTCGGCCTTGCTCATAGTGAAACGTTCCAAAGGTTCTGCTTTCTTCTTTGCTGGAACCGTACCGCCTCCCGTCGAAGACGATTTACTTTCTTTGGCAGCTGCTTTCCGACGGGCCGCCGCTTCCCGACGAGCTTCCTCTTCAGCACGTTTACGTGCACGTTCTATCTCTTCGGCAATCAGCTTATCAATTTTTGCATTTAGTTGGTTGGCCTCACGCCGTTTCTTACTAATCTCACTTTGCAATCCTTTCTGTTTCTTTTGCAAACCGGCAACGATCTCACGTTTTTCTTTTTCCTGTGCTTCCAGTTTAGCCTTTTCACCTTCCCGTTCGCGCAACAGATTTTCTTTAGCAACCTTCACCTGCTGAAGCTCTTTCTTTTTACGATTCACCTGTTCTTGCTTCTTCAGGATCTCCTCCCCCTGCAAACGCTGATAAGTGGCATACTCCCTCACATAACGAAGGCGACGATAGGTCTGCCCGAGACTTTTGGCAGAAAAGATAAACATCAACTTCTCCTCAACCGACTTATTCTTATACAAATACTGTACGGAAGATTCATACTTCTTCTTCTTATCCTTCAGATCCCGCTGGAGTCCCCTGAGCTGCCACTCTAATCCGGCAATCTCTCGGCCTACAGCCTCCACATCATTGTTTATGGCAATGATATAGCGCTTTCTCTCCTCTATTTGTCCGGTAAGGGCAGCAAGTCCGTTCAACTGGCTACCCACATCTTTCTTTGTGTTCTTCAGCAATGACTCAGTCTCCGCAATCTGTTGTTGCAGGGCACCACGTTTACTTTCCAGCTCTTTGATCAGTTTATTGGACTGAGCTGAAACCGTAGTTGTCAGACAGAGACAGCTTATCAGAATCAAAAGAAAGCGGTTCATAGTTTCATAAGCATTTTTAGCAGATCCTCCAATGCTACTTGAGTGTATCTGGACGATACCTCAGTAGGTATTAATTCGAATTCGGCAGTCGAGAAATCAGATAGTCTCACCTTTGCCTTTTCCAGAGATGGAATTCCCAATTCACGTCCTGTGAGCTCCTTTTTCTCACCCGGAAGTGAAGCTTTGAACAAAAGTTTCTCCAACCGGTCAAAATCAGCATTCTCGGGCAGTATTCCCTTTAGCTCATCACGGGTTGCCCGCACATAACGTTTATTCATACGGTCAATCAGTAACACCTCATCCGGGGTAACTTCCATACGCATTACTTCCGAGCGGAATACCGGCATCAGGACAGATAACTGGATCCGTTCACCGCTTTTCATCTTCATGCTGCCGCTTACGGTCATACTGCCGTTTTTGTTGGGCACTGTCAGTTGCAGTTTAGATGACAGATAAGCCGGTTCTACCGGTGTAGTCTTGACCACCTTTGATGTTTTACAACCTGCAAGCAGAACTACCATAAGTAGCAAAGGCAGCAGGTACGACTGTTTAATGACAGTTTGTTTCAACTTACTTCCTTTCATTCTGCAATGTATTTCTTTTTTTCTATTTTCTGTTTAAGTGTTTTCGATTCAGTGCCCACTTCCAGTGCTTTCTTCCAATATTTCAAAGCACCTTCTACGTCACCGGTCATAAAATAGATATCCCGCAATGTTCAAACACCACGCTGCTCTCTTCTTCCGGTTTGGTATTCTTGATGGCATCGTCAATATAGATACGGGCCTCAGCATAGTTTCCTTCTCAAAAAGAATCCAGGCATAAGTATCCAGATAAGTAGCATTGTTCGGTGCGGCTTTTACGGTTTTATAGCTCATCTCCTCTGCCTTATCGAGATCTCTGCGCTCTACCGATAAATAATAAGCATAATTATTTAGTGCACCTATATTGGACGGGTTGTAAACCAAAGCTGAATCATACGCTGCATATGCCTCCTTCATCAACTTCTTGGTATGATATACATCACCTATAATTGTATAGAAATCGGAGACCATTTGCTTGTCACTCTCCGGAGTGACATGTTCTAGTGCTTTCCGGCTGACTTCCAGTACATCGTCCCAATGTTCGGCCTGATTATATGCAATAACCAGATAAAAATAAAACTCCAAGGCATCCGGAGTTGCCTCAATCCCCGGCTCACAGATCTTAATCACCTGCTCATAATCATTCTTCCGGATGGCGGAACCTAATAAAGTCATGCGTGCTGCTTTATTGGTAGGATCTATCTGTACTACTTGCTCCAATACCGGAATAGACTGTGCCTCCATTCCTTTGGATAGCAGATACTGTGCATAAAGCATCGGAATTTGCACATCATCCATATCCATCTGCATCATCCGGTCAAAGAGTCCGATAACCTGTGTACTGTCTTTTCCCTCCTGTTCGCTCTGGACGATAAACTGCCTCATCACATTCACCTTTGTATCCGAAGGAACTTTCCGGTTCAGTAGCAAAGTATCCATCTGTTGTTCAAACAGTTCTTTCTGTCCGGTCTGCTCGTAATACGAAGCCAATGAAAACAATGCCATCGGATTGTCCGGTTCTCGGCAAGTACTTTCTTATAAGTATCATAAGCTTCCTGCTTCTTGCCATTCTGCATATAGACATCTCCCAGAATCACCTGATAGCGGTAGTCCATCGGATACTCATTGACCAGGCTCTCTATTTCTTCAAAAGCCTTTTTGTCGTCCTTCATTTGCAGATAGATACGAAACTTCTCCATGGTGATCTGCTCATTCTTTCCCGTTTTTTCCTCTATACGGTTCAGGGTAGAAATAACTTTGCCATAGTCTTCCTTCTGATTATATAAATCGAGCAGGTTGAACAACGGATCTTGTTTAGCGGGAAAACGCGTTGCCATCTTTTCGAGTATTCCTATCGCTTTTTCTTTCTGATCCTGCTGTTGGTACAGACCGGCCAATGCCTGACTATACCAATAATTATCAGGGCATAAGCGACTGCTTTCTCAATGCCTCTTGTCCTTGCGGCACTTGTTTAAGGAAAAGATAATACTGGGCAATCTCGTATAGAGCTGCCGAACCGGTCGGATTGATGGCCAGGCAATGCTGCAACAGGTCGAAAGCAGCCGTATACTCCTTTTCACTTTCAGGCGCGATGCTTCAAGAAAGAAATAGTCATATTTACGTTGCTGCTCCGGGTGAGATTTATTTCCTGAACGGCAACTTGCTCCGATTGTTTCTCCACCTTGCGGGATGAACCGCAGGAAGCCAACAGAAGCAGCAGCATTCCGAAAAGCAATTTATTTATTTTCATTTTACTACAATTATTGATTCGACCGAACATCTATCCTCTTCCGGTATGTCCGAAACCACCCGCGCCGCGTTCCGTTTCGTCCAGTACCTCAACTTCTTTCCATACAGCTTGTTCGTGGCGCGCAATGACCATCTGTGCAATACGCTCCCCATCTTCTATGACAAACGTCTCAGCCGAAAGATTTACCAGGATGATGCAAATCTCACCACGGTAATCTGCATCGATGGTACCGGGAGAATTCAGTACAGTAATCCCTTTCTTCAAAGCCAGTCCGCTCCGAGGACGAATTTGCGCTTCAAATCCCTGTGGCAGAGCTATGAACAGTCCTGTAGGAACCAGGCATCGTTGCATGGGAGCCAAAGAGATAGGTTCGGAAATATTAGCGCGGATATCCATTCCTGCAGAAAGTTCGGTCGCGTATGCGGGAAGCGGATGCTTCGATTTATTGATTACTTGTATGTTCATATTCAGTCTGTTTACTATTTAACGGGCGAAAATACGCAATTTGAGCCTAAAATTCATACTTTTGCAGTTAAATAATGTGCAAATACCAAATTGTAAAGATCATGATGGACTGGAAAAGATTGATTTCAGCTAAGCGTTTCGGCATGGAAGAGTTTCACGAAGAGCGTCAGGAAAACCGTTCGGAGTTTCAGCGGGACTATGACCGCCTTGTCTTCTCCGCCCCTTTCAGAAGGCTTCAGAACAAAACCCAGGTTTTTCCCCTTCCGGACAGTATTTTTGTTCACAACCGACTGACACATAGCCTTGAAGTATCTTGTGTAGGACGTTCGTTAGGCAACGATGTATCGAAAGCGATCCTCGCCCGACAGCCCGAACTGCAAGACTCTTTCCTGCCCGAGATCGGTTCCATCGTCTCTGCCGCCTGTCTGGCGCACGACCTGGGTAACCCTCCTTTCGGTCACTCCGGTGAAAAGGCCATTTCTACCTTCTTTTCAGAAGGAAAAGGAGTTCAGCTCCAAGAGAAGCTCTCACCGATGGAATGGAATGATTTGACACATTTTGAGGGGAACGCAAATGCATTCCGATTGTTGACACACCAATTCGAAGGACGTCGGAAAGGTGGATTTGTCCTGACTTATTCAACCTTGGCCTCTATCGTAAAATATCCTTTTTCATCAAGCCTCGCAGGAAATAAGTCCAAATTCGGATTCTTCACCACCGAAGAAGAGGGATTTCGCCGTATCGCAACGGAACTGGGTCTTATTCAGCTCAGCGACCGCCCTTTAAAATACGCACGCCACCCGTTGGTCTATCTGGTAGAAGCTGCCGATGACATCTGTTACCAGATGATGGATATCGAGGATGCCCATAAATTGAAAATCCTCACTACAGAAGAAACCAAAGAACTGTTGTTAGCTTACTTCGCAGATGAACGCCAGACACATATCCGAAAAACGTTCGATATTGTCAAAGACACGAACGAACAGATCGCTTACCTCCGCTCATCAGTTATCGGGTTGTTGATAAAGGAGTGCACTCAGGTATTTTTAAATAACGAAACCGAAATACTTTCAGGAACCTTTGAAGGGGCTCTGATCAAGCATATATCAGAACGTCCGGGAAAAGCATACAAGCATTGTTCGGAGGTATCTTTCAGCAAGATTTACCGTTCACGGGATGTATTGGACATTGAGCTGGCGGGGTTCAGGGTTATCAATACACTCCTTGAATTGATGATCGATGCCGTCACTTCGCCGGAGAAGGCTTACTCACAGCTGCTCATTAACCGCGTATCGGAACAATATAATATAAAAGCGCCTGCACTCTACGAGAGTACAGGCGGTGCTCGATTATATTTCGGGCATGACCGATGTCTTTGCCCTGGATCTTTATCGCAAAATCAACGGGAACAGTCTTCCTGCGGTGTAACGACTTTCGGTGTGAAAACCTTATTCACCCCGGAAGTTATCTGGCAATCTTCGGATCGTTTTTCACGAACGATTCGATATGACGCATCCGTTTCTCTTCAAGGATTTCGTCAACGGCAATCAGGATACCGGTCTCTTCTACATCTCCAAAACCGTAATTGATAGCCGTACCAAACATACGCATGGTCGGACTGAGACTCATATAAGCATTCACTAACGGTGGAATATTAAAACCGAGTTTACGGATCTCACCGTTAAGTATCCGGTAGTCATCCTTAAATGAATCTTTGCAGAAAATCCTTGCCAGTTCAGCCTCATCCGTCTCCATTTCCAGCGGTTTCATCGGAGTGATAAGTCCGTCTTTATCTCCAAAATGCTTCTTCAGGAAGTAAAGGATCATGTCTCTTCCCTGACGGTGATAACTGGGATACATCGTTACTTTACCAAAGAAATATTTTACATTTGGCATCACAACCGTCAATGCCCCCAATCCGTCCCACAGATTATCCAAAGCAAATAGCCCCTTGCTCCCGGCACGGGTTGACTGATATTCCAATGTAACGAACGAACGCCCGAGTTCAATAGTGGTAGGCAGGAATTCCTTCACAAATCTATCCGAAAAATTGAACATGTGCGAAGTAGCAAGAACCGGAGCACCATGCTCGTCAAAACGCACATCCGTCCCCAGAATATACCGATAGCCTCCTAAAATTTCTTCTGCCTCAGGATTCCATACAATCAATTGTTTATACGGATTCTCCATCGTATCATACTCATCGATATCCATTGACAGCCCCGTACCACCTCCTGCAGCCCGAAAGGCAATCTCACGCAGACGCCCGATCTCCCGCATAATATTAGGAGAGTCCTGATAAGTAATAATGTATATCTGATTATTACTCTTATTGGTCATACGCAACCGCTTGTCTTCAGTCAACTCAGCTATAATCAGCTCCTTGCTTACCGGTTCAATAACTTCTTCCATATACTTTGTTAGTAGTTGTTCCTTAATCTGTTACAGTTTATACACGATATCTTTCACATATTGTGCCCACTCTGCCGGAGTTTTCGACTTATCGAATGTTTGCCACGGAATGGGTTTTCCGAAAGTGACGGTGAATGTTTTATGGCGATTTTTCAGCATCTCGTCCGCCAGGTAAAGCATAGCAATATTAAACTTAATCCCCAGTGCCTTGCATAAATTAGCCAAATTATAAAAGAAATCAGAGTTACGCCCTTCAAAATGGACAGGAATCACATCACGCTGAAACTGAACACTTTTTACGATAAATGTTTCTTCCAGTCAAGATCGCGAATCACTCCGTTCTGCCGCCGGGAACAAAGTCCAGCGGGAAACATTATCAGTTGATCGTCCGACTTGAATCCGGCTTCTACCATCTTAGGAAAATCTTTTGCCTGTTTGCCTGTTTTATTAATAGGAATGCACAACGGTGCCAAGCCATGAAGGTTCATCAGCAAATCATTCACCAGATACTTCACCTTCCCATCGAAATGACGTCCCAAAATATATCCGAGAGAAACACCGTCCTGTCCTCCCAGCGGATGATTGGACACGAACGTATATAAACCGTCTTTCGGAATATTTTCCAGACCTTTCACCTCCAACTTTGCATCCAGAAACTCAAGACAAGCCCCCAGAAAATCGACTCCCACTTTATCTTTCGAATCGCGCAGAAAAACATTTAATTCTTCCTGATGTACAATTCTCTTCAGATAGGAGACGACAAACTTTGGTATGTACTTGTAGTGCTTCGGAGCTTTCGTCTGAAGTATCTTATCAATATCTATTAAAAATAAAGAGTCGTCAGCCATTCTTTTTAGATGAAATGATTGCGCAAAATTAACTGTTCTTTTTTATTAATCGCAATAAATCGGTAGAAAATACAGATTTTGTCCCATCAAAAAAGGGTAAAAGAGGTCGTTTATCAGAAAAAGAGGATGAAAAAAGAGAGGTGAGAAGGCTAATTATCAAGCAATAAAGAACGACACACAAAAGAAGACCATACCTGGGGACGGGATTTTCTAACTCCTCATCCGTCGGTATGGCCCCACTCATATTCAGGCTCAGGTATTCTATTTAATCATGGTGATGTTCATCATGGTGATGTTCTCCCTCTTCACCTCCTTCCACGCTTAACACAATATTACGTACTACATAAGTTTCATTGCCCGACTGATCTAAACAGTAAACCATCAGGTGATAGTTTCCCGGAGTGGCGTCAGCCGGTATTTTAATATCATGGTTATGTACGTATGCATCTTTCTGTCCGGCCTTATCCGTATAGGTCCTTTCAAATGTAAAAGGCTTGGTTATTCCTGCTTCCGATGCCCTGGTATGCGAATGACCGTCAAAGTTGTTGTGAATATTAATCTTATAGGAAGCAATCGCTTCATTATCGTGAAGATTCATCTCAAAATGTACTCCATGAGAACTTCCGATTCTTAATATAGCGCCTTCTTCAGGTTCCAGCAGATCAATGACGGGTTTTATCGTATCACCTTCGTCTTCTTTAGAGCATGACACGAACAGAAAAGAAAAAAATAAGATACTGATTATTGACAAATAATTTTTTGTTTTCATTTTAATAAACTTTTAAATGGTACTTTAATTAAAATCTGAAAGTTCCGTCCCGGTTCGGGGATTTCTACTTTCCGGTAAAAACTAAGATGATTAAAGTATTTGGCACCGGATAAATTCCGGGCTGATAAAGTCACCTCGGCCCATATACCCCCTATCCGGAGGTTGGCAGATACTCCGGCATTCAACAGCTGCGCTCCGGGAGTGGGATCTTCATTTCGTGCCACCCGGTGTTGTGCGGCAATATGCTGTACCTCACCATAAATGCTGAACTCTTTATATCGCCACGTCAGTGTATTGCGGAGTGAAGCAGGAGGCGAGAAACTTAGAGGAATATGTTCATCGCAATTATAAGTATAGACATATTCTCCACTGACACGATAGTTAAAGTGTCGGAGGAAGTCAATGCCCACTGCAGCCTCACCGCCCGCAAACAGGGCTTCCGCACCGGTGTACCGGTAAATCTGTCCGGCATGGGGCAGTATCGACCATTCTCCGGTAGGCCGAAGAAAAATATAATTGCTGAACCAGCTGACAAATGGTGACAAACTTACCGACAACGGCCCATTTTCATAGGTATATGAAACATCAAACTGCCAACCGCGTTCGGAAGCAAGCGCTGCATCTCCCTGTTCATGCCGGAAAGTGCCGTGATGAACTCCGTTCGATGCCAATTCATTGGCTCCCGGCAACCGGAAGCTATGGCCGACATTTACCTGAAGAAGATGACCTCCGGAAGGACTCCATACCAACCCCAGTGAACCGGAATAATCGCCAAAATGGCGACGAACGGGGTAACTACGCCATTCATACTTCCGGATAAATTCATCACCATAACCCTGCTCCCGCAGATATATTGCCAAGTAAGGATCGGTATAAGCGGATGCATCTATCTTTCCGTAATCATAGCGAAGTCCTCCACTGAAGGACAGAGTGGGTCCCGGACGATAAGTGGTCATCCAGAAAGCCCCTGTGGTAAATCTCCGGTAAGCAGGCAAAAGAAATGAATAACCGGCAATCGTATTCCTCTGATATTGTACATCCCATCCTGCCGTGTGTTGCCATACGGCAGAAGCAAACAACTTCAGCTTAACAGCAGAACTATAAGTGTTCAACGTAAAAGCCAGTTCCTTATCCGGATCTTTGTCCGGTACAGGCTGAGCATCATAATGAGTATGAAACCGGCTCCACTCCTCGCGATGATTCTTCTGAAAGCCAATATCCCACGTCAGCGCCCATTTATCGTACAAAAGGCTCTGCCGGGTAGAAACTTTCAAGTGATTCACCTGGCTGTACGGAAGTTCTATGTTACGGCTGTCCCCGTCATCCTGCAAACGCGACACATCGGGAATGCCATGTGCACCGGGAAAGAACCCTGTTTTCTGAAAAACATTACTCACCCAATAAGAAGAGACATACCGTTCTTTTCTAAATCCGGCAGCCCAACTGACATCTCTCTCAAAACCGGCTGTATTTTTAAGCCTTCGGTGATAAACAGGCATACGTTGGGTGAGGTAGACAATAGTATCCGTCGGAATACGATAATCCCCAAAGTGTTGTTCCGAATACCTTGCCCAGGTATACCAGGCATCTTTTTTGATCCCAAGCATCAGTGAACCTCCCAATGTACCGTTGACGGATTTCCCCAACAAGCTCGCTTCACCGAATAACCGGTTACCCGCAGGCAATGGTAATGGAACAAGTTCAATAGCCCCTCCCATTGCATCACTGCCATACAATAAGGAAGCAGGACCTTTGCGAATACTTACCTGACCGGCATTAAATGCATCCAGCTCGAGTCCATGATCGGCTCCCCATTGTTGTCCCTCCTGCTTAATCCCATTTTCTACAACCGAAATCCGGTTGAATCCCATTCCGCGAATCATAGGTTTAGAAAAGCCCGAACCGATATCCATGGAATGAATCCAAGTTTGTATCAAGTTCCCCGTGAAGTGTTCACGCAGAAACTCTTTCCCTACCACCTCCATACGCCATGTGGAGTTCTTATTCTTCAGATGCTGATAACTCTCCGTCACCACCACTTCAGATAAGGACACGGCTTTCAGTGAATCGGGCTCTTGAGCATGCAAGGTAGAGATTAAACATAACCCTCCCAGCATACCCGAAAAAAATCCGATACGCATACTTAAATCGTCTTAGTTAAATAAAACAGAGTAAGAAGACAAACGGTAAATTAAATCCAGTCTGCCTTCGCAATTTAAACGATATGATAAAAAACAGGAGGAGGTCCGCGAAGATAATGCGGATAGAAAGCGATAGAAAGCTTTTTATCCTGAAAAGTTCCACTCTCCCATTTTACGTAAAGGGGCGTATAAGTCAGAAGAGTAGAAGGGTCTCAATAAATGGAGAAAGCATAAACTGACAGATGGGACAAGTCTCATGTGTGATGGGACTTTCCGGAATGTGCGTCTGTACAGGTTATCGAAGTTTCTTCGGAATGATTATGAAAACCTTCACGACAGACAAGGGCATAAATGTCATCAGTAACATCCATGCAAGCCAAATCCTATGTCTAGTATTTCTCTTCACACCCATTTATATTTAAACCGACGCAAAGATAGAAAACCCAGCGTCCCAAAACACCCAAAACTATCAAAATACACCTAAAATCTATCATTTGACAGTTTTACCCTGTTTAAAGCTTAATTTTCCCCGTCACTGTCTAAAAATACCGTAAACTTGCATCATCGAAAACAACGAATATTCACAATTTAAAAGCAACGTTATGAAAAGTTTAAGCTTCAGAAAAGATTTAATTGGAGTTCAGGAAGAGCTACTTCGCTTTGCATACAAACTAACAACCGACCGTGAAGAAGCAAACGATTTGTTGCAGGAAACCTCTCTTAAAGCGTTAGATAACGAAGATAAATATACTCCCGACACTAACTTTAAAGGATGGATGTACACCATCATGCGCAACATCTTCATCAATAATTATCGCAAAGTAGTACGCGATCAGACTTTTGTAGATCAGACCGATAATCTTTATCATCTGAGCCTTCCGCAAGAATCAGGACTCGACAGTACCGAAAGTCGTTACGACTTAAAAGAGATGCACCGCATCGTCAATTCATTACCCAAAGAATATAAAGTGCCTTTCTCTATGCACGTTTCCGGATTCAAATACCGTGAAATAGCTGAGAAACTGGACTTGCCGCTCGGGACAGTAAAGAGCCGTATCTTTTTCACCCGCCAGCGTTTACAGGAAGAACTGAAAGACTTTAGACAATAGGCCACATGCATTGTCGATTTCTATAAATCATTTTAGTGCAGATTTTTAGTTGTGTATCAAGGAGCAGAAAGAGAGTGATTCCCTTTCTGCTCTTTTTATTATCCGGCATTTTTTAAACGATACTTCAATAACACAGGATTACTATCTTGACTAATGACCTCTCTCAAAGAATCAAACCCTGCTCTATATTTTTCTTTCACAGGAGAATCCGGAGACAATATAACATCGAACATCTGCATCAACGTGCTTACTGAATATAAGTCCTGCCAAATAAGCAAAACGAATCATTAAGCCTAACACTTCAACTAATTAAACCTACACCTTCCTTGTATATCTCCATTATTTCACATACCTTTGTCTAAAATTAAGGTATTAAAACATCCGGATGTTATATATCAAAACACCCGGATGTTTTATATCAGAACATCCGGATGTTATCTATTAAAACATCCGGATGTTTTCAGATATAACTTATAGATGTTATATACCTATATAATAAGAGGCAAAAAGGAAATGTATTCATATTAAAACCTAAAATACTAATGTCCATCAATTACGCAGTTACCAAGAAAGTAGACAAGAGCAAAGGTATCGCCAAAGAACGATATTATGCCACTACGCGCTTTACAGAAAAAACCCGTAAACAGTGTACAAATTGCTAATCAACTCGCAGAAAGAAGCTCTCTTCAAAACGGAGACGTACTCTCTGCACTTACTCAATTATCGGATATTATTGCCGCTCACCTGAAGGAAGGGCGTACTGTTTCCATCGATGGATTGGGCAATTTCTACCCCAGTATCACCAGTGAAGCAGTGGACAAACCGGAAGAATGCACCGCCAACAAAGTATGGGTATCCCGTATTTGCTTTAAGGCCGCACCCGCTTTCCTGAACAATGTGCGGAAAACCGATTTTGTCAGCCTGCAACTTAAATACGGACGCAAGTCTGCAAAGTCACAAAACGATTCCGACAAGGAAACAACCGATGCTATCCCCCACCAGCAAAGCATCTCTGAAGATTCTTCATTATCAGACGAATAAGCAATTAACAATCGGTTGAAAACTTCTCAAAAAGTTTTTGGTGGAAAATTGTGGGGAATTGTGGGGAAATGCCTACTTTTACGGTCGCTTATTATAATAAGGTGAAATGATACGTTTTTTAGGCAATATTGAAGCAAAGGCGGACGCGAAAGGAAGAGTTTTTATCCCCGCCCAATTCAGACGGCAACTACAGTCCGGCTCTGAAGACAAGCTCATCATGCGCAAAGACGTATTTCAAGACTGCCTGGTGCTCTATCCGGAAGAGGTCTGGAATGAAGAACTGGACGAACTTCGGCAGCGACTGAATAAATGGAACGCCAACCACCAACTTATCTTCCGCCAGTTCGTCAGTGACGTCGAAATCATCACGATGGACGGCAACGGACGTATACTGATACCGAAACGCTATCTGCAAATCACCGGTATACAAAGCGACGTACGCTTTATCGGGGTAGACAATAAGATAGAAATCTGGGCGAAAGAACGTGCGGAAAAACTCTTTATGGAACCCGAAGCATTCGGAGCAGCCCTGGAAGAGATTATGAAAGAAGAACGGAGAACAACGAACAACGAGCTAAAATGAAAGAAGAAGAAACAACATATCACGTACCGGTACTGCTAAAAGAAAGTGTAGATGCCATGAACATATCTCCCGACGGGACTTACGTAGATGTCACCTTTGGCGGTGGCGGACATTCCCGCGAGATACTTTCACGGCTCGGAGACGGAGGACGCCTGCTAGGATTCGACCAGGACGAAGATGCCGAGCGCAACATTGTAAATGATCCGCATTTTACTTTTGTACGAAGCAACTTTCGTTACCTGCACAATTTTCTACGTTATCACGATATCGGAGAGGTAGACGCTATATTGGCCGATCTCGGCGTCTCTTCCCACCACTTTGACGACAGCGAACGGGGATTCTCTTTCCGCTTTGACGGGAAACTGGACATGCGCATGAACAAACGTGCAGGCATTACGGCTGCCGATGTGGTAAATACATATGAGGAGGAACGCCTTGCCGACATTTTCTACTTGTATGGCGAACTGAAGAACAGCCGCAAACTGGCATCCGTCATTGTGAAGGCACGCACCGGACAGAAAATAGAAACGATCGGTGAATTTCTTGAAATCATAAAGCCTCTCTTCGGCGCGAAAGAGAAAAAGAGTTAGCTAAAGTTTTCAAGCACTCCGCATTGAAGTGAACCAGGAGATGGAAGCCCTGAAAGAGATGCTGATGGCGCGACAGAAGCATTAAAGCCCGGAGGACGACTGGTGGTAATCACTTACCACTCACTGGAAGACCGCATGGTGAAAAACATCATGAAAACCGGCAATGTAGAAGGCAAGGCCACACAGGACTTTTTCGGCAATTTACAGACACCTTTCCGCCTGGTAAACAATAAAGTGATCGTACCCGACGAGGATGAGATAACACGCAATCCCCGGTCGCGCAGTGCCAAGTTGAGAATAGCCGAGAAGAAGTAAGGGAACAGAGTGAAACAAGAGAAGTGAAATGGAAGATAAAGAAGCAAAAAAGAAGAAAAGCAACTCCCTGAAAAGTATTCTGGGAGGTGATATTCTGGCTACCGACTTTTTTCGCCGCCGCCAGACTAAATTGCTGGTACTGATTATGGTGCTCATCATTTTCTACATTCATAATCGCTACGCAAGCCAGCAACAGCAAATCGAAATAGATAAGTTGAAAAAAGAACTGATCGACATAAAATATGATGCACTGACACGAAGTTCGGAATTGATGGAAAAAAGCCGTCAGTCGCGGATAGAGGATTATATATCGACCAAAGAAAGTGACTTGCAGACATCAACCCATCCACCTTATTTAATCAGTACGAAATAGAAGATGGCTGTAAACAAGAAAAATATAATGACCCGCTACTTCTTCGTCATCCTGTTGATGGGACTGATAGGAGTAGCCATTGTTGTCAAAGCAGGCATCACGATGTTTGCCGAACGACAATACTGGCAGGATGTGGCCGACCGTTTCGTCAAGGAGAATGTAACGGTAAAACCCAACCGCGGAAACATCATTTCGTCCGACGGCAAACTGATGGCCAGTTCGCTGCCGGAATACCGTATATATATGGACTTCAAAGCCGGTGGAGTAAAAAAAGACACCATGCTGATGAATCATCTGGACGAGATATGCGAAGGACTTCATAAGATATTCCCTGATAAAAGCGCTTCGGAATTTAAAACTCACCTTAAGAAAGGGCGCAAACAGGGAAGCCGTAACTATCTGATTTATCCGAAGCGTATTTCATATATTCAATATAAAGAAGCTAAACGCCTTCCGGTGTTTAACCTCAACAAATACAAAGGCGGATTCCATGAATTGGCTTATAACCAAAGAAAGAAACCTTTTGGTTCACTTGCTGCCCGTACGTTGGGTGACTTATATGCCGATACGGCCCAGGGAGCTAAAAATGGTATCGAGTTGGCTTTTGATTCTATCCTCAAAGGACATGACGGAATTACTCACCGGCAAAAGGTGATGAATAAATACCTGAACATTGTGGATATTCCTCCGGTAGATGGTTGTGACCTGCTTTCTACCATCGACGTAGGCATGCAGGATATCTGCGAGAAGGCATTGACCGATAAACTAAAAGAGCTGAATGCCAGCGTAGGTGTGGCCGTATTGATGGAAGTGGCAACCGGTGAAGTAAAAGCCATTGTCAACATGACGAAAGCCGGAGATGGCAATTATTATGAAATGCGGAATAACGCTATCAGCGATATGCTCGAGCCGGGATCAACATTTAAAACAGCTTCTATCATGGTGGCCCTTGAAGATGGCAAGATCACTCCGGAAGACGGTATAGATACAGGAAACGGTACCAAGATGATGCACGGTCGGCCCATGAAGGACTGGAACTGGTATAAAGGAGGATATGGCTACCTGACGGTTACGCAAATTCTGGAAGTATCTTCCAATATTGGAACTTCCAGCATTATCGATAAATATTATGGAAGTGATCCGCAAAAATTTGTCGACGGACTGAAACGGATGAGTATCGACCAGCCCCTCCAACTGCAAATAGCAGGAGAAGGCAAACCCAACATTAAAGGTCCTAAAGAGCGTTATTTTGCAAAGACCACTCTGCCGTGGATGAGCATCGGCTATGAGACCCAGGTACCACCGATGAATATACTGACATTCTATAACGCCATTGCCAACAACGGAGTTATGGTACGGCCAAAATTTGTGAAAGCAGCCATTAAGAACGGAGAAATAGTGAAAGAGTATCCTACGGAAATCATCAATCCCAAAATCTGTTCGGAGCGGACCTTGAAGCAGATTCAGGAAATTCTCTATAAGGCGGTACACGAAGGTCTGGCTGCCCCGGCAGGTTCCAAGCAATTTGCCGTTTCGGGCAAAACAGGTACGGCACTGATTTCACAAGGTGCCGCCGGATATAAATCGGGACGGGTGAACTATCTGGTCAGCTTCTGCGGATATTTCCCTTCGGAAGCTCCGAAATACAGCTGCATCGTTTCTATACAGAAACCGGGAACCCCCGCTTCGGGAGGTTTGATGGCAGGTAGCGTATTCAGCAAAATTGCCGAAAGAGTGTATGCCAAAGACCTACGTCTGGACATCCGGAACGCAATCGATACCAATACGGTAGTGATTCCCGATGTAAAAGCAGGCGAAATGATAGAAGCAAGACAAGTATTGGAAGGCCTAAACATCCAGACACAGGCTGAATTTAAGGCTAAAAAGAACAAAGAGGTGTGGGGACATGCACAGGCAGCCCCCAAAGCAGTAATCCTGCAGGGAAAAGAACAATTACGCAACTTTGTGCCCAGCGTAATAGGTATGGGTGCCAAAGACGCTGTATACCTGCTGGAAAGTAAAGGATTGAAAGTAACCCTGTCGGGAGTCGGCAAAGTAAAGAGCCAGTCGTTGCCCCAGGGAACTACCATCAAGAAGGGACAAACCATCAGTATCCATCTGAATTGATTATTATAGATTAAGGTATGAAACTAAAAGAGATTCTAACATCTATCCAACCGGTGAAAATTACCGGAAATCAGGATATCGAGATAACCGGGGTTGACATCGACTCCAGACAGGTAGATTCCGGCCATCTGTTTATGGCCATGCGCGGCACACAGACCGACGGACATGCCTACATTCCGGCAGCGGTTGAAAAAGGTGCCACGGCTATTCTTTGTGAAGAGTTACCTGCAGAACTTGCAGAAGGAGTTACCTACATTCAGGTTGCCGACAGCGAAGATGCCGTAGGAAAAGCAGCTACGACTTTCTACGGAAATCCGAGCTCAAAATTGGAACTGGTAGGCGTTACCGGAACAAACGGAAAGACAACGATTGCCACCTTATTATATAATACGTTCCGATACTTCGGCTATAAAGTGGGATTAATCTCCACGGTATGCAATTATATAGATGATGAAGCCATTCCTACCGAACATACCACTCCCGACCCGATCACATTGAATCGTTTATTGGGACGCATGGCGGACGAAGGTTGCAAATATGTTTTCATGGAGGTCAGTTCACACTCCATCGCACAAAAAAGAATCAGCGGACTGAAATTTGCCGGCGGCATCTTCACCAACCTGACACGCGATCATCTGGACTATCATAAAACAGTAGAGAACTACCTGAAAGCAAAGAAGAAGTTCTTCGACGATATGCCTAAGAACTCTTTCAGTCTGACCAACCTGGACGATAAAAACGGACTGGTGATGACACAGAACACCAAGTCGAAAGTATATACTTACTCTCTCCGCAGTCTGAGCGACTTCAAAGGAAGAGTACTGGAATCTCATTTCGAGGGGATGCTTCTCGACTTTAACAACCATGAACTCGCAGTTCAGTTTATCGGAAAATTTAATGCATCGAACTTACTGGCTGTATTTGGTGCTGCCGTATTGCTGGGCAAGAAAGAAGAGGACGTGCTGGTTGCTCTCAGTACGCTGCATCCGGTTGCCGGACGCTTCGATGCCATCCGTTCTCCACAAGGATATACAGCCATTGTAGACTATGCACACACACCGGATGCCCTGGTCAACGTCTTGAACGCCATACATGGAGTGCTCGAAGGAAAAGGCAAGGTAATTACCGTAGTAGGTGCAGGCGGTAACCGCGATAAAGGGAAACGTCCTATCATGGCAAAAGAAGCAGCCCGGGCAAGCGACCGGGTCATCATAACTTCGGATAATCCCCGTTTCGAAGAGCCGCAGGATATCATCAATGACATGCTGGCAGGGCTGGATACCGAGGATAAGAAAAAAACGCTAAGCATCGCAGACCGTAAAGAAGCTATCCGCACGGCTTGTATGCTCGCAGAAAAAGGAGATGTGATTCTGGTTGCCGGAAAAGGGCACGAGAATTATCAGGACATCAAAGGAGTGAAGCATCACTTTGATGATAAAGAAGTTTTAAAAGAGATTTTTTCATTGACTGTTTAAGCAGATCTGATTGAAACACCCCCGCTTATAAGCACCGGATGTTATTCAATCGAAAAGCGTAAATCGTCTAACCGTAAATAAAGTTATGTTATACTATCTGTTTGAATGGCTACACAAACTCAACTTTCCGGGTGCCGGAATGTTTGGGTACACCTCGTTCCGTGCATTGATGGCTATCATCCTGGCACTGCTTATTTCCAGTATCTGGGGAGATAAGTTCATCAATCTGCTGAAACGGAAACAGATCACCGAGACGCAACGTGATGCCAAAATCGATCCGTTCGGCGTCAATAAAGTAGGAGTGCCCAGCATGGGGGGTGTCATCATTATCGTAGCAATCCTGATCCCCTGTCTGTTATTGGGGAAACTGCATAATATCTATATGATACTGATGCTGATCACCACCGTCTGGCTGGGATCTTTAGGATTTGCAGACGATTATATAAAAATATTCAAAAAGGATAAAGAAGGGCTCCACGGTAAATTCAAAATTATCGGTCAGGTAGGTCTCGGCTTAATTGTCGGACTGACTCTATATCTGAGTCCGGACGTAGTGATTCGTGAAAACATAGAAGTTCAGAAATCGGAAAACGAAATCGAAGTAATACATGGCACTCACGATCTGAAATCTACCCAGACCACAATTCCTTTTTTCAAAAGTAACAACCTGGACTATGCCGACCTTGTAGGCTTTATGGGAGAACACGCTCAAACAGCCGGATGGATTTTGTTTGTCATTATCACCATCTTTGTCGTGACAGCCGTGTCAAACGGAGCCAACCTGAATGATGGTATGGATGGTATGGCAGCAGGCAATTCCGCCATCATCGGACTAACGCTGGGCATATTGGCTTATGTATCGAGCCACATCGAGTTTGCGGGTTACCTGAACATCATGTATATTCCCGGAAGTGAGGAACTGGTAATCTTTATATGCGCCTTTATCGGAGCATTGATCGGTTTCTTATGGTACAATGCCTATCCGGCCCAGGTATTCATGGGGGATACAGGCAGTCTGACCATTGGAGGTATCATTGCGGTATTTGCCATTATTATTCACAAAGAATTGCTAATCCCGATTCTCTGCGGTATATTTCTGGTTGAAAACCTTTCAGTACTTCTGCAGCGCTTCTATTATAAAGCCGGAAAAAGAAAGGGTGTAAAACAACGCCTCTTTAAGCGGCCCCGATACACGACCATTTCCGTACTTCGATGAGTCTGGTAGAGCCGGGATGCAGCGTAAAGTTTACGAAGCCCGATCAGTTGTTCCACGAATCAAAAATCACAGTCCGCTTCTGGATTGTAACCATCGTGCTGGCAGCTATTACGATTATAACGCTGAAGATTAGATAACAGAAGTGACGAGCAACAGGCTATGAGCTACAAGTGCCTGCCGCTAATCACAAAGTATGAACCTAAAACTTGTAGCATAAAGAAAAAGATCTATCGACGGATCGACAAATTCCGGTTGATAAATCGAAACCTAAAAATCATGAAAAGAATTGTAGTATTAGGAGCCGGTGAAAGCGGTGCGGGAGCAGCCGTTCTGGCCAAAGTAAAAGGATTCGATACTTTCGTATCGGATATGTCTGCTATCAAGGATAAGTATAAAACTCTCCTTGACGGCCATGGCATTGCCTGGGAAGAAGGCCGACACACAGAAGAACAGATTTTGAGTGCTGACGAAGTTGTGAAAAGCCCCGGAATTCCTAATGACGCCCCACTGATTCTGAAATTGAGAGAACAGGGCACACCTATCATCTCGGAAATAGAATTTGCCGGCAGATACACCGATGCCAAAATGATCTGTATCACCGGCTCGAACGGAAAGACGACCACAACCTCGCTTATCTATCACATTTTTAAAAGCGCAGGACTAAATGTGGGACTTGCCGGAAACATCGGTAAAAGCCTGGCATTGCAAGTGGCCGAAGAGAAACATGATTATTATGTAATCGAATTGAGTTCATTCCAGTTGGATAACATGTATAACTTCCGTGCCGATATCGCTGTATTGATGAACATTACGCCGGACCATCTGGACCGGTACGACCATTGTATGCAGAACTATATTAATGCAAAGTTTCGTATTACGCAGAATCAGACTTCGGAAGACGCGTTTATCTTCTGGAACGATGACCCTATCATCAAACGTGAACTGGACAAACATGGCATTCGTGCCCACCTGTATCCATTCTCGGCAATCAAAGAAGAAGGATCTATCGCCTATGTGGAAGACCATGAAGTAGTAATTACCGAACCGATCGCTTTCAATATGGAACAGGAACAGTTGGCCCTGACCGGCCAACACAATCTTTATAACTCTTTAGCCGCCGGTATCTCCGCCAACCTTGCCGGTATCACCAAAGAAGATATAAGGAAAGCGCTCAGTGACTTTCAGGGGGTAGAACACCGCCTGGAGAAGGTGGCACGCGTACGTGGCATTGATTTTATCAATGACTCCAAAGCAACCAATGTAAACTCTTGCTGGTATGCCTTGCAGAGTATGACTACTAAAACGGTATTGATTCTCGGAGGAAAAGACAAGGGAAACGATTATACGGAAATAGAAGAACTGGTACGGGAGAAATGCTCGGCACTGGTCTACCTGGGATTGCACAACGAAAAGCTTCATGAGTTTTTCGACCGTCTCGGACTCCCTGTAGCCGAAGTACAGACCGGCATGAAGGATGCCGTAGAAGCAGCTTACAAGCTGGCGAAAAAGGGAGAAACAGTATTGTTGAGTCCATGTTGCGCCTCCTTTGACCTTTTCAAGAGCTATGAAGACCGTGGCGAACAGTTTAAGAAGTATGTAAGAGAATTATAAAAATCAGAGTCCTGAGCCATAAAAGGTTCAGGCTCCGAAGAGCTAAAAACTTAAAGCAGTGGATCTATTAAAGAATATATTCAAAGGTGATAAGGTAATCTGGATTATTTTCCTTTGCCTCTGCCTCATCTCTATCATAGAGGTGTTTAGTGCTGCCAGTACGCTGACTTATAAAAGTGGCGACCACTGGGGACCCATCACACAACATTCCATCATCCTGATGGTAGGTGCGGTCGTAGTGGTCCTGATGCACAACATCCCTTATAAGTGGTTTCAGGTGTTTCCGGTTTTCCTCTACCCTATTTCGGTAGTATTGCTGGCTTTCGTAACTTTGATGGGAGTCATCACAGGTGACCGTGTGAACGGAGCCGCCCGCTGGATGAGTTTTATGGGGTTACAGTTCCAGCCTTCAGAACTGGCCAAGATGGCAGTAATCATCGCGGTTTCTTTCATTCTATCCAAAAAGCAGGATGATGAAGGGGCCAATCCGAAAGCTTTTAAGTATATCATGATACTGACCGGACTGGTATGTATGCTTATCGCTCCTGAAAACCTTTCGACAGCTATGCTGTTGTTCGGAGTAGTAGTATTGATGATGTTCATCGGACGTGTTGCATTCAAGAAGTTAGCCATGTTATTGGGCGGTCTGGCATTGGTTGGCTGTCTGGGAGCAGTATTTCTGCTGGCTATACCGAAGGATACCGATATCCCGTTCCTCCACCGGTTTGACACTTGGAAAAGTCGTATTACCAACTTTACGGAGAAAGAAGAAGTTCCGGCAGCCAAATTCGATATTGACAAAGATGCCCAGATAGCTCATGCACGCATTGCCATCGCTACCAGTAACGTGATAGGTAAGGCACCGGGAAATTCCATTCAGCGTGACTTCCTGAGCCAGGCATTCTCCGATTTCATCTTTGCCATTATCATTGAAGAGTTGGGGCTGGTAGGAGGCGCCTTTGTAGTCATACTCTACATCTGGCTATTGGTCCGGACAGGCCGAATCGCCCAAAAGTGCGAACGTACATTCCCGGCATTCCTCGTCATGGGTATTGCCTTGATGTTGGTATCACAAGCCATATTGAACATGATGGTAGCCGTCGGACTATTTCCTGTAACAGGACAACCTTTACCGCTAATCAGTAAAGGAGGTACAAGTACACTGATCAACTGTGCCTACATTGGCATGATACTGAGTGTCAGCCGCTATACCGCTTATCTGGAAGAGAAAAAAGAAAATCCTGCTCCTCTGCTCACCCAGAGTGAAGGAAATGAGGCGATTGCAAGCGAGGCACAGACTGCGGCCGAACCTACAGCAGAGGTTTTAAACAGTGATGCTAAATTTGAAGAGTAATATGAATAAAGAAAATAATAAAGAAGGACAGGGTGATGCCTTAAGAGTCATCATCAGCGGTGGTGGTACCGGAGGGCATATCTTTCCGGCCGTATCCATTGCAAACGCCATAAAAGAGTTACGTCCCGATGCACAAATTCTGTTTGTAGGAGCCGAAGGCAGAATGGAAATGCAACGAGTACCGGATGCAGGCTATCAGATTATCGGATTGCCTGTAGCAGGATTCGATCGTAAACATCTGTGGAAAAATGTCGCCGTATTATTAAAATTGGTACGCAGCCAATGGAAAGCACGAAACATTATCCGGCAATTCCGTCCTCAGGTAGCAGTAGGAGTAGGCGGATATGCAAGCGGTCCTACTTTAAAAATGGCGGGAATGATGGGAGTACCTACTTTAATACAAGAGCAGAATTCATACGCCGGAGTAACCAATAAACTATTGGCACAGAAAGCACGAAGAATTTGTGTGGCGTATGACGGAATGGAGAAATTCTTTCCTGCCAATAAAATCATTATGACAGGTAACCCGGTACGTCAGAATCTGCTGGCGGAAAAACCGGAACGTGAACAGGCTATTCGTTCTTTCGGGCTGAATCCGGAAAAGAAGACCATTCTGATTTTGGGTGGAAGCCTGGGGGCACGCACCATCAATAACACATTGATTGCGGGATTGCAACTGATTCGCCGGACTACAGACGTGCAGTTCATCTGGCAAACGGGAAAGATTTATCATCAACAAGTGACAGAAGCTGTAAAAGCAGCGGGAGAGATACCCAATCTGTTTGTAACGGACTTTATCAAAGATATGGCTGCCGCTTATGCTGCTGCCGATCTGGTTATTTCACGTGCCGGTGCAGGGTCTATTTCCGAGTTCTGCCTGCTGAATAAGCCCGTTATCCTGGTTCCGTCTCCTAATGTGGCAGAAGACCATCAGACCAAAAATGCTTTGGCTTTGGTGAATAAACAAGCAGCCATCTACGTAAAGGATGCGGAAGCAGAAAACAAACTATTACCGGTAGCACTGGAAACGATCGCCAATGCCGAGAAGCTAAGCGAACTCAGTGAAAACATTGCACATCTGGCTTTACCGGATTCTGCTGTCGTTATTGCAAAAGAAGTTATAAAATTAGCGCAACAATCATGAATATAGAAACGATTCAATCTGTATATTTTGTCGGGGCAGGCGGTATCGGAATGAGTGCCCTCGTCCGCTATTTTCTTTCTAAAGGAAAAGTAGTGGCAGGCTATGACCGTACTCCCAGTGAACTGACTCAACATCTTATAGAAGAAGGAGCACAGATCCATTACGAAGAGAATATCGATCTCATACCGGAGGCTTGCAAAGACAAAGCTACCACATTGGTAGTCCTGACCCCTGCCGTACCTCAGGAACATGCCGAATTAACTTACTTCCGTGATAATGGATTCGAAATACAGAAACGTGCACAAGTACTGGGCACCATTACCCGTTCCAGCAAAGGACTTTGTGTAGCCGGCACACATGGTAAAACCACTACCTCAACGATGACAGCCCACTTGTTTCATCAATCACATGTAGGTTGTACTGCTTTTCTGGGAGGTATTTCCAAAAATTACGGAACGAATCTACTACTCTCTTCAACCAGCCCTTATACGGTGATTGAAGCAGACGAATTTGACCGTTCATTCCATTGGTTGTCTCCTTATATGTCTGTCATTACCGCAACCGATCCGGATCATCTGGATATTTATGGCACCGAACAGGCTTATCTGGAAAGCTTTGAACACTACACCACACTGATTCAGCCCGGAGGAGCACTGATTATCCGCAAAGGCATTTCCCTACAGCCGAAAGTGAAAGAGGGAGTGAAGATGTATACTTACTCACGTGACGAGGGAGACTTTCATGCTGAGAACATTCGCATCGGAAACGGAGAAATCTTCATTGACTTCGTAGGGCCTGACATTCGTATCGACAACATTCAGCTAGGAGTACCGGTAAGTATAAATATAGAGAATGGTGTCGCTGCGATGGCGCTTGCCCACCTTAACGGAGTCACACCTGAAGAGATCAAACAGGGAATGGCCAGTTTCCGGGGTGTGGACCGCCGGTTCGACTTTAAAATCAAGAATAACCGGATTGTATTCCTGAGTGACTACGCACATCATCCATCCGAGATTAAACAAAGCGTGATGTCCATGCGTGAGTTGTACCGGGACAAAAAGATCACTGCAGTTTTTCAGCCACACCTCTATACCCGTACCCGCGACTTCTACAAAGATTTTGCCGACAGTCTGTCTTTACTCGATGAAGTGATACTGGTAGATATCTATCCGGCGCGCGAGCAACCTATTCCGGGAGTAAGCAGCCGGCTGATATATGACAACCTACGTCCAGGTATTGAAAAAAGCATGTGCAAGAAAGAAGAAATACTCGATGTACTGAAAGCAAAACATATCGAAGTATTAATTACATTGGGAGCAGGAGACATAGACAACTATGTTCCGGGTATTTGTGACTTATTGTCCCGAAGAATGGTTCCTTCGGACAATTAATTTGTAAATCGTCAAAACAATAAATTTCCTTATGATAAAAAGAATTCTTCTGACCATCGTCATGTTACTTCTCATAGCCTACCTTGTAGCAGCTGTGACAGTGTTCAACGACAAACCTGCCCATCAGGTATGCCGTGACATGGAATTAGTGATCAAGGATACACTCAATGCCGGTTTCGTTACCAAGAACGAGGTGGCTGCCATCCTGCAGAAGAAAGGCATTTATCCCGTTGGAAAGAAAATGGACCGGGTACACACCAAAACATTAGAAAAAGAGTTGGATAAACATCCACTCATCAATGAAGCTCAATGCTATAAAACGCCAAACGGCAAAATTTGTGTGGAAGTAACCCAACGCGTACCGATTCTCCACATCATGAGCAGCAACGGTGAAAACTACTATTTGGATAACAAAGGAAAAATGATGCCGCCCGATGCAAAATGCGTAGCACACCGGGCAATTGTCACCGGAAATGTAGAAAAGTCGTTTGCAATGAAGGATTTATATAAGTTTGGTGTATTTTTGCAAAACAATCCGTTCTGGGAAGCCCAGATTGTACAGATTAACGTGCTGCCCGGAAAAGAAATCGAATTGGTTCCCCGGGTAGGCAATCATATTATCTATTTGGGTAAACTGGAACATTTTGAGGATAAACTGAAACGCTTGAAGACCTTTTACGAAAAGGGCTCAACCAGGTAGGATGGAATAAGTATTCGCGTATCAGCCTGGAATTTGGAAATCAGATTATCTGCACAAAAGAAACAATAATTTGTAAACAGCTAAACGTACCTTTGTGTTAAAGAGATAAGTCTATAATACGAAAGGGAATAAAATAGGATTTTATATGGCAACAACAGATTTTATCCCGCTATTGAACTGGGTTCATCGAAGATAGCCGGTATAGCCGGAAAGAAGAATAGTGATGGAAGTATACAGGTATTAGCTTATGCCAGGGAGGATTCGTCTTCTTTCATCCGGAAAGGAGTGATCTATAATCTGGATAAAACGGCACAAAGCCTGACTTCAATCATCAATAAACTGGAGGGGCTCTCAATAACTCAATTGCCAAGATCTATGTGGGTATCGGCGGACAATCGCTCCGTACGGTGCGCAATGTGGTAAGTCGCGATCTTGAAGAAGAAACTATTATTTCTCAGGAACTGGTCGACTCAATCTGTGATGAGAACCTCGAGATACCACTGATCGATATGGATATACTGGACGTTGCTCCACAAGAATACAAAATAGGAAACAATCTTCAACCGACCCTGTCGGTGTAGCCGGAAGCCACATTGAAGGGCGTTTTCTGAATATTGTAGCACGTGCTTCGCTCAAGAAAAATCTGGAACGCTGCTTCGAACAGGCTAAAATAGAAATAGCAGACCTATTGATCTCACCTCTGGTTACTGCCGATGCAGTACTGACGGAAAGTGAAAGACGCTCCGGCTGCGCACTGATCGACTTTGGTGCCGACACATCTACCATTTCCATTTATAAGAATAATATCCTCCGCTTCCTCACTGTGCTGCCGCTAGGAGGAAACAGTATTACCCATGACCTCGTCTCTCTTCAGATGGAAGAAGAAGAGGCCGAACGCCTGAAAATCAGATATGGCAATGCTTTCTACGAAGAGGAAGAAGGCGAAGAACCTGCTACTTGCCAATTGGAAGACGGAAATAGAACGATAGAGTTAGGTAAACTGAATAATATCATCGAGGCACGTACCGAAGAGATTATCGCGAACGTATGGAATCAGATTCAACTTTCGGGATATGACGACAAACTTTTGGCCGGACTCATCATCACCGGAGGGCGCCAACCTGAAAGACCTGGACGAGGTTCTACGCAAACGGAGTAAAATAGAGAAGGTGAGAAACGCACGTTTCGTACGCAATACCATCCATGCAGACGAAGACGTTGTGAAGAAAGACGGTACACAAAACACCTTATTCGGACTGCTTATTGCAGGCAACGAAAACTGTTGTTTATTGGAAACACCCGCTCCACAGCCGCATATACAACCTCAGCCCCAGCCCGAACCGGTGAACATGTTTGAAGAAGACGAAAGTCTGAAGGAACAGGAAGCCGCTGCCCGCGCTGCCAAGAAGAAGAAAGAAGAAGAAGAGAAAAAGCGGAAAGAAGAAGAAAAGCAACGCAAGCTGGAAGAGAAGAAAAGAAGGGAAGAAGAGAGAAGAAATAAACCTAACTGGTTTAAATCGACTTTCGACAAGCTCTCTAATGAAATTTTCTCTGACGAAGATATGAAATAAAGTGATAATTCATAATACAATATAATATGGACGAGATAGTACAATTCGATTTCCCTACAGATTCACCGAAAATCATCAAAGTGATTGGTGTAGGAGGTGGTGGAGGTAACGCCGTCAACCACATGTACCGGGAAGGCATACACGACGTAACATTCGTTCTCTGCAATACCGACAACCAAGCATTGGCTGAGTCTCCCGTACCGGTCAAACTGCAACTGGGACGTTCCATCACACAAGGACTCGGTGCCGGAAACCGTCCGGAGCGTGCACGTGATGCTGCCGAAGAGAGCATCGAAGACATCAAAACTCTGCTGAACGATGGTACCAAAATGGTGTTTATCACTGCCGGAATGGGTGGAGGAACCGGAACCGGGCACTCCGTCATCGCCCGTATCGCTAAAGAGATGGACATCCTGACTGTCGGAATCGTTACCATCCCTTTCATTTTGAAGGCGAAAAGAAAATTATTCAGGCTCTGGACGGTGTAGAACGCATCGCACAACACGTAGATGCTTTGCTGGTAATCAACAACGAACGCCTGCGTGAAATCTACTCCGACCTGACTTTTATGAATGCATTCGGCAAGGCAGATGATACGTTATCAATCGCAGCCAAGAGCATAGCCGAAATTATCACCATGCGAGGTACGGTCAACCTGGACTTTGCAGATGTGAAAACGATTCTCAAGGACGGCGGTGTAGCCATCATGAGTACCGGATTCGGCGAAGGAGAAAACCGTGTGACCAAAGCAATAGACGATGCACTGCATTCACCTCTGCTCAATAATAATGATATTTTCAACGCCAAGAAGGTAATGCTGAACGTCTCCTTCTGTCCTGCTTCCGAATTGATGATGGAAGAAATGAACGAAGTACACGAGTTCATGAGCAAATTCCGCGAAGGTGTGGAAGTGATCTGGGGTGTAGCTATGGACAACTCACTGGATACGAAAGTAAAGATCACTGTATTGGCTACCGGTTTCGGTGTAGAAGACGTACCGGGCATGGACGACCACACGAAAACGCAGTCAGGAAGAAGAAGAGCGACAGTTGCAACTGGAAGAAGAGAAGGAGAAGAACAAAGAGCGCATCCGCAAAGCATACGGTGAAAGTGCCAGTGGAATCGGAACACGCAATCTGCGTAAACGCCGGCATATCTATCTCTTCAATGCAGAAGACCTGGATAACGATGACATCATCGCCATGGTAGAGGACTCTCCTACTTACTTACGCGACAAAACAACTTTGGGTAAAATCAAAGCAAAAGCCGCACTGGAAGAAGAGATAGCAACAGAAGAGGCTATAGATGACAGTGGAGTTATCACATTTTAATTAAAGTAAAATATCGAATCATTAACCCGGATTTACCAATTGTAAACCGTAAATCGTTAAATCATAATAACATCATGGATTTATTCGAAAGAGTCAGCGAAGACATTAAAAACGCAATGAAAGCGAAAGATAAAGTAGCTCTCGAAACTCTCAGAAATGTAAAAAAGTTCTTTTTGGAAGCTAAAACAGCTCCGGGAGCTAATGACACCCTTACAGATGCAGATGCACTGAAAATCGTGCAAAAACTGGTAAAACAAGGTAAGGATGCCGCAGAAATATATATAGGACAAGGTCGTCAGGACTTAGCTGATGCAGAATTGGCTCAGGTGCAAGTTATGGAAACTTATCTGCCTAAGCAGATGAGTGCCGAAGAATTGGAAGCCGCACTGAAAGAAATTATTGCTGAAGTAGGTGCTACCAGCGGCAAAGACATGGGAAAAGTAATGGGAGTCGCTTCTAAAAAACTGGCAGGATTGGCCGAAGGACGCGCGATCTCAGCTAAAGTAAAAGAGTTATTGGGATAAGTCTCAAAACAGAAATACTTTCTACCCCCGGATGCAAGCCAGACTCGCATCCGGGGTATTTTGTTTATGGCTTGTCTATAATATATATCCCTCCAATATGCATGAAGCACTAATCAAACAGCTCCTTCAATACATCCAGTGATTTCAGTATAGGAAAATCGGGAAGATGCAACCGGTAATATTCATTAATAATAGCCAGACAACGGGCTCTTTCTGTGCGGTTCATTCCAAAAAGATGCATGGTTTCATAATTCATACGCATCAACTGCAACAACCGTCCGGCTTCATCGGGCTGTATATAAGAAGAATGCAGTTGAGGACGAACGGACGTAAAAGTGGCATTCAACATATCAAAATAGTCACCCGCATGATAATCGTCCAGGTTGGGGTACAGCCCCAAAAAGCGTGAAAGACGCATCAGAAATACCAGATGGAAATTAGCAAAACTAATCTTACAGGTATCCAACCATAATATAGAATGTTGTAAATAGGCAAACAACGGACGGTTCTCAGCCTCCTCACGAATGGCACGATAAAGAAATTCAGCGAGAAAAAGAGCGATAGCCGATTTAAAAGGATCATAGGGAATAGAAGTAAAGGGACTGAAAGATTTGGCCTCCTTAATTCTAAAAAGTGAAGTATTCGGTCTGTAATCTGCCTCAAATTCGATTAAAGCCAATGGTTGAAACAACACCGATTTGACAGTAGCCTTCTTAGAACGAGGCACGGTGACCAAAAAGGACGCACGCCCTGACAACTCAGTATACATCTCTACGATATTCGATGTATCGTTATACTTTAATACATGAAGAACGATTCCAACCGTTTTTTGCAACATAGCTCTAACTTTTCTTTCCGGTAACAAAGCTACAAAAAAAGAGGAAATGGACAATCGAATACTACTATCTCAAAAAAAAATCATTCTTTCGCCAGAAAATAAAACAGCAAATAAGAAATTGATTATCAACACATAACCTAAATAAAAACGAAAAACCATCAAAAATAATCAGAAAATTTTTCCGCGAATAGTTTGGTAGTTTCAAAAAAAGCCCTACCTTTGCACTCGCAATCGGGAAACAACGATACAGAACGAAAGCAAAGTGAAACAAAAAGAGCAGAAATGCTCAAAACAGGATGGCCCGTTCGTCTATCGGTTAGGACGCAAGATTTTCATTCTTGAAAGGGGGGTTCGATTCCCCCACGGGCTACAATTAAAAAAATAAACGAATTAAAACAGATTAGTCGAGATGGCAAATCATAAATCATCAATCAAGAGAATCAGACAAGAAGAAACTAGAAGACTTCGTAACAGATATTATGGTAAAACCATGAGAAATGCTGTTAGAAAACTTCGTTCAACTACTGACAAAGCAGAAGCAACTGCTATGTATCCGGGCATCGTTAAGATGGTAGACAAGTTAGCTAAGACAAACGTTATTCATAAGAATAAAGCTAACAATCTGAAATCTAAGTTGGCCATTTACATCAACAAGCTTGCTTAAGAAATAAGATATATAACAGACTCTATATAATATTAGAAGCCGGACTTTTCAGTTCGGCTTTTTATTTTCAATTACCCGGTCGGGTTTATTTTTAATTCTTCTTTTTTCACTCTTCATTCTTCTCTAACTCAGATATTTTCACTATATTTGCTCTGTTATTATAATTAGGAATCAAATTATGAGCGAAGAACAGAATCCCACCAATAACGGGTCTTATTCAGCAGATAGTATCCAAGTATTGGAAGGACTTGAAGCAGTTAGAAAACGCCCTGCGATGTACATTGGTGACATCAGCGTAAAGGGACTTCATCACTTGGTATATGAAATTGTCGACAACTCTATCGACGAAGCATTGGCCGGTTATTGCGACCATATCGAAGTAACTATCAACGAAGACAACTCTATCACCGTACAGGATAATGGACGTGGTATTCCGGTAGATTTCCACGAAAAAGAGCAGAAATCTGCCCTCGAAGTTGCCATGACCGTACTGCATGCCGGAGGTAAGTTCGATAAAGGTTCGTACAAAGTATCCGGAGGTCTTCACGGTGTAGGTATGTCCTGTGTGAATGCATTGTCTACACACATGACTACCCAGGTATTCCGCAACGGTAAAATCTATCAGCAGGAATATGAAATCGGTAAACCACTTTATCCCGTTAAAGAAGTAGGAATAGCGGACCACACAGGAACCAAACAGCAATTCTGGCCCGATGACAGTATCTTTACCGAAACCATTTATGATTATAAGATTCTGGCTTCACGTTTACGCGAATTGGCTTATCTGAATGCCGGTCTGCGCATCTCGCTGACAGATCGTCGCGTAGTGAATGAGGACGGCAGTTTCAAACACGAAACTTTCTATTCGGAAGAGGGTTTAAGAGAATTTGTACGCTTCATCGAATCGTCACGCGAACACTTGATTAACGATGTGATTTATCTAAACACAGAGAAACAAAACATCCCCATCGAGGTGGCTATCATGTACAATACCGGATTTTCAGAAAATATCCATTCGTACGTCAATAACATTAATACTATAGAAGGTGGTACGCATCTGGCAGGTTTCCGCCGCGCCCTGACCCGTACACTGAAGAAATATGCAGAAGACAGCAAAATGCTGGAGAAAGTTAAAGTAGAAATCTCCGGCGATGACTTCCGTGAAGGTCTGACAGCTGTGATCTCTGTAAAAGTAGCTGAACCCCAATTTGAAGGACAGACTAAAACTAAGTTGGGAAACAACGAAGTAATGGGTGCTGTCGATCAAGCGGTAGGCGAAGTACTAAACTATTATCTGGAAGAACACCCGAAAGAGGCTAAAGCAATTGTAGACAAAGTGATTTTGGCTGCTACTGCACGCCACGCCGCCCGCAAAGCGCGTGAGATGGTACAGCGTAAATCTCCTATGTCAGGTGGCGGTCTTCCGGGTAAACTGGCCGACTGCTCGGACAAAGACCCGCAGAAGTGTGAGTTATTCCTCGTCGAGGGAGACTCTGCCGGCGGTACAGCTAAGCAAGGTCGTAACCGTGCATTTCAGGCTATTCTTCCACTACGCGGTAAGATTCTGAACGTAGAGAAAGCCATGTATCACAAAGCGCTTGAAAGCGAAGAAATACGCAATATATACACGGCACTGGGTGTCACTATCGGAACGGAAGAAGACAGCAAAGCTGCCAATATTGATAAACTGCGCTATCATAAAATCATTATCATGACCGATGCCGACGTCGATGGATCACACATCGACACACTGATCATGACTTTCTTCTTCCGCTATATGCCACAGATCATCCAGAATGGCTATCTGTACATTGCCACTCCCCCGCTCTACCTTTGCAAAAAAGGAAAAATAGAAGAGTATTGCTGGACAGATGCGCAACGCCAGAAGTTTATCGACACTTATGGTGGCGGTTCGGAAAATGCAATCCATACACAGCGCTACAAAGGTTTGGGTGAGATGAATGCCCAGCAGTTGTGGGAAACGACTATGGATCCGGAAAACCGTATGCTGAAACAGGTTAATATCGACAACGCAGCAGAAGCCGACTATATCTTCTCCATGTTGATGGGTGAAGACGTAGGTCCACGCCGCGAGTTCATTGAAGAGAATGCAACGTATGCAAATATCGATGCATAATTCGTAATATAAACACCAACCTCACATCTTACAACGAAGAAGCGCCGGCGCTGAAGGAAAATCCTTCGGACCGGCGCTTTTCTTTGAATTCCTCCCGGGCTTATCGAGGTTGTCGTCCCAATACTACTCGTCGGAAACGATTAACAATCTCATTGCCCATATTCATGCGGGTACTATCCACCCGATGTACCGCAGCAGGGGTAACCGCATCCTTATATTTGGCCTTACCTATACGGAACTTCATTTTGTCCAGATTGCCCGAAATATTCACTCCCGCTTTAAACGGCAACGGAGACTTCAAGATGGAGATGTGATAGTTAAAGTTCATATCTAATCCTTGCTCACCTCCAACAGCAGCTTTATAACGGTCTATCTCTACCAGGAAAGGATAGACGGTCACATTACCGTCGTGTACCGTCACATTGACAGAGATACTATCGAATACATTCTCTTTTTTATTCTTAAACATCAACATCTTTGAGATCTCAGCAAAGGTTTCACCATCCATCAGGACCAGGCTGTCTCCTTTGATGTGAATGGCCGAACGCAAAGTGGGGATACGGATATTCATTGCCGAATCCAAACGGGCATCGGCAGCAACATCAAACATAACCCGGCCCTTGAAAGAACGAAGCATAGGCACTATCGTATCGAGTGCAGGAACAAAGTCGACCAGCTTCGCAATATTGATGTTTCGGATCTTAAAATCAAAACCGGCATATCCGCCGCGGGGACTACCGGCCTTATAGACCATCACAGCCTTCATATCGGCATCGAGGGCACGTATTGAAAGATCTTCCAGATGTATGGCCTGATTCTTAATATCTACCGCTCCATGTACATTCTCAAACAGCATTTTCTCAAAAATGACCTTCTTCAGATCTGTTTGTAATTCAAAATCTATATTTCGGGGAATCACAAACAATTTCATCTCCGAAGGTACGCTGTCGGTAAGCACTTCCGTAGTATCCTCGGGGAAAGAAAGAGAATTAATCAACTGATTACAATCGATCAGATCAGACGTAAGAGACAAATGTGCCGTCAACTTCTCTCCTTTCGTCATTGCCCTGTAAACACCCATCATATCGCCTGTAGCCGTCATATTGGAGCGTCCGATACGGACAGAAGCATTCTTTAAAGTAATCTTCGGGCCATCCACCGTCACCGCTGTTTTTGACATGCGAATAGGCAAGCCGAATTCCGGCGTACGGAAACGTAAGCGATTGAACCCAACAATCCCTTTAGGCATCCACAGGGAGTCATTCAGCTTATCAGCCTTCATCTTGATGCCCGCCACATTCATAGCCATGCGAGTTCCTGCCGCACTGAAGAAAAGCGAATCGGCACGAAGTGAAAAATCAATCGCCGGCTTCGTTACATCCACCTCCTGAGGCCCCAGTGCAGCTTGTGCTTTTGCACGGGCACTGTATAACTTTATAGAATCGCCCATCGAAGCACGGAGCTTACTGACCTCCATATCGCACTGCAAAGAGACAATGCGGTTGGTATCCTGCGGATTAGTCGAAGAAACATTGGCAACCAACCGTTCGATGTCAGAAGAGAGAAAACGGCTTCTCAACACCAGTTTACGGACATCCATCTGCGCCTGCAAGGTTTCATTATCACGGAAACGGAAAGTAGCATTACCTAGAAAATCGAAATCCTTAGCAGTATCCTTCAATTCAAAATCTTTCAATTCAAGTTTGCCTCCCAACTTCATGCGCCCGATATCCTGCTTCTTCAAAGTAGAAAGGCGGCACTTCATTCCCATATCCGCATCCAGTTTTCCCGTGATTGTCACGCTTTCCTGCAATGGAAAGGTTTTAGCCAGTGCATCCAGGTCGACAGTCGACTTGGTATGGAAAGTAATCAACGGATCATCCAGCAAATCGTCTACCTTCGCATCGGCCAAAACTTCAGTATGTGCCCTTTAAAATGGAATATTTTCAGGTTTAGATACGAAGGCTGATGCATCAAGTCGACATACGCATCAAAATCTGCCGTTACCTCATCAATACCGTATGGTAAACCCTTATATTGTGCCGAAGCCTCTTTGATACCGATCTTGAGTGAAACGGCAGGCAACTTTGTCACCATACACACCCCTCACCCTACCGCTAACGGTAACTTCACCTTTAGCCGAGACTTTACTGTCCTTCACATACGATTTCGGAATCATCCGCAACACCGTCTCCATCGAAGGGGCATGCAAACCATATTCCAGATCCATACCGATTGTCTTCGCCACGGTATCCCGCCGGAAAGCTCCGTTTACATCCAGCCGGATACCATTCACATCGAGTTCCGTATCCTTCAGTTTCCAGACGGCGGTCTGCCTGTCCACCATAATATCTGTCCGTAAAGAAGTAGCTATCTTATTGACCAACAGTTCTCCCTGCTGCCAGAAAAGAATATTCTTGTTGTCAAATTTCAACCCTAAAGTAGAAACACCCTTTGTCAGCGAAAGCCTCAACTTCAGATTGGCATCATCGATGCGTGAGTAAATATCCGTATTCCGATCATCGAAAACAAGATTGGCATGTTTGAGTTCTATATTCCGGATATCAATCTCACTATTAAAATCGGTCGATGCAGTATCGGCCGGTATCGTATCAGTCGACGCACGGGTTACCTCCCAATTGGCTTTCCCGGCTTTATTCCGGTAGGCATATACAGCTACCTCTTCCAACGAAAGATTGTGAACAACAATGCGATTTTCCGTCAAATATGCTATCGGGTTGACGGTCAGCACACATTCCTTGAAAGACAGTAACGAATCGATTTTGCACCAGCTACTATCATTCAAGGCTTTAGACACCAAACTACCGTTCTTCACCTTCAATCCGAACTGTGGGAAAGTTGAAAAGAAAGTCAACTCTACGCTCTCCATATCCAGGTGTGCATTCAGAGTCTGATTGGCAGCATCCAGCACCACCGGAGTCAGCTTCTTCGGAGTTACGATGAAATTAATCACAAAAGCAATGGCAACAAGCAGCACCAAAAGAACTGTTCCCAACGTGATGCCGCTGATCTTAAGTGTTTTCTTTACCTGTCTGTTCATATCATCCCTCTATCCTGCAATTCTTTTACCGCAATCTCCAGTTCATCATACCACTCCTTACCGAATTTACGAATCAACGGCTCCTTCAGGAAGCGATAGACCGGGACATTCTCCTTTTTACCCAACAATACAGCAGCCTTACATACATCCCAACGATGGTAATTCACTGCCTGATAAGGTCCATAATTGCCTACCCGTATAGGATACAGATGGCAAGACACCGGTTTATAAAGTCTGTTTTCCTCCCCGATATGCTTTCTCGATGGCGCAATAACAATACCCCTTTTCATCGTAACAAGTAAATACACAGTCTTTGCCATTCACAATGGAGGTCACCAGATCACCATCCCGATCGGTATATACCACGCCTTGCTTATCTATTACCGCACGAGCTTCGGGCGACAGTTCATCCCAAACAACCGGAAGCACCTCTTCCAATTTCTCCACCTCTTCCAGTTCTACCGGAGCCCCAGCATCACCTTCAATGCAACACTCACCTTTACAGGCATCCAAGTTGCACACAAACTTCTCGCGAAGCACATCCAGGCTCACAACAACGTTGTCTATTTGAATCATAATTATCGGTTTATATTATACAAGTTACCTAAGTGTAAATAGAAGGAATCTCTCAAGTTTTTCATACTCTTAAAGAGATATTCAGATCTGATAGTAAAGCCACCTGAGTTTGATAGATTATCATGTAAATTAGAATATTGACAAACAAATAATTAGCGATAAAATTTATAATCTTATAGTGGCTAATTGCATAACAGATCATCTATTATCACTACGTTTATTAAAGACAAAGTTACAGAAATATATGGTTCGACAGATCGTTTTCGCCGGGAATTTGCATAACAAGAAGATAAAACGTATCCTAAAAGACAAAAAACAATTACGCTTTCTCATGCCGGATACGAATCATCTGCAATCATGACACAGGATATGTAATGATAATCATCCGCTCACCACTCTCTTCGAGTAACTGATAGCTACCTTGGAAAGTTTCTAAGTACAGCCGATTGATGGTATGCAAAACATCAAACTCCTTTTCACTTTCGGCAGTCATAAAAATGGGGCTGTTTACAACTTTAATTTGCAAATAATCCTCGCTTGGGCGGGACAAGATGAATTTCACCCTGAAAAGCCCCTCACTTTCTTCGGGATATTTTAGCACAGAAGCAAGCATTTTCATAAACCGGTTGGTATCCACATCGATCAGCAGCATATCCGGTTCCGTGTGGAAATCAACTTTCGTTCTATTTTCGGTTTGCATCTCCACCATCAGCCTGGCATCGGTACATAACTGAACCACATCATACTCCTCTACCACAAACTTCATCATTCCCGATTCTAATCGGGCAAGGTCCAGCACATTGAATATCAGGCCAATCAGTTTTGAAGCACACTTCTTGATTGTTGCAGAATACTCCTGCAGTTTTTCCTGTTTCAAATTCGTCTCCCGGCACAGGCGGTCAGACAATTCCACCACAGTATCCAGAGGAACCCGTATTTCATCTGTAATGTTCCGCAAAAAAACCTCTTTCATCTTATCGGTTGCTACGACCACGGCATACGATTCCGCCATTTCCTTCTGAGATTTCACCAACTCTCCCCGAATCCGGATCAAGCGTATCACTCCCCACACCAACAAAACAACAAACAGAGACAATCCTACTACCGCCACTTGCAAAAAGCGCTTCTCTCCCAATTCTTTGTCAAGCAAAGCTTTCCGGATACGATAGTTGGCCTCCACCGTCTCTTCATTCATCCGCAAAGTAGCTTTATTTACAGAATCGCACATCACAGCCGCTGTTTTATAAGTCCGGGCAGCCTCTTCATATCGGCCGGCATCCACATAGGCATCTCCCATTATTCTCCGAATCTCGATCTCATACATAGGCTGAGTACCCTTAAAAGCAGCCAATGTACGTTCAAATTCAGGGAAACATCGTTCCCAGTCCTGTCTTAAATAATAATATCCCGCCCAAGAAAAGTGATAATTGACTGCTGTAGCCGAAAAACAGTCATCATCATAAAATTTGGCAGCTTCATTGAGATGTATCCACAAAGGATCTGCGTCGACCATGCCCAGATAAATCTTGCAATACATCAACTCGATGGTCAACAGAGTAGATCTGTACACTCCAAGCATAGACGGCTTTTTCTTAATTACTCCGTCAATCAATTGCCGTTGTGCTTTCAATTCTCCAAGAGCCTCCTTATATTTATCTTTCAGGTAATAGGAACTCGCCAGATATCCATGTACCATGAGTTTGTCCCCGAAAGTCGTTCCTTCAATCTCAAGTGCCTTCAGATACTGTTCGATTGCTTTTTCCGTATTTCGCGCGAAAACATACGACTTTCCCTCCGTGATATATGACAAAAACACTCCACGGTCGACATGCAAACGCACAGCTTCTTCACGCATCTTTCTCGATTCAAGAATGGCATACTCCGTGTCCCCCTCCGATCCCTTCAACTGGAGCACATAATGCAAAGCCAGAAAATAGTTGTCATATTTCTTATAACGATAACACGCTTCCCTCAGGCTGGCACACGTCTTTTCCATATTCTCACCGTCCATCCTGAACGTATAGTAACGAAAAATCCCGTATTGGAGTTCCAACTCACCCTCCACATCTTTTATCTCCCGGGCAAACACCAATGCCGAATCCAGTAACTCCAACGCCCAGCTTTCTTTAACGTGTCCCATTGCAGCCTCTTTCGCAAAAACGGTCCGAGTGGTGTCGGCAGGCATCGACCGATAGACATGAAAGATACTGTCACGCAGTACACGATCACCCGAATTAGCAGCCGACATAAACAAGGCGGCACCGACCAAACCAAACAATAGAACAACCAGTCTCTTCATCGGTTTTCCTCCTGTTTCAAAGGGTGAGTAAAAATAAAACGGGCCCCTTTGCTATAAGTGGAGTCAACCCGGATGTCTCCTCCCATACGATTAATGATCAGCTTACAGATAGACAGTCCCAGCCCTGTACCCTGGATGCCTTCATTGAGTTTTTCGAACCGACCGAATACAGCCTCTTGATTTTCAAGGGGAATTCCACACCCGGTATCCGTTACCATAAACTCAGGTACCCCGACTTCATTTATCCGCAGTGTCAATGTGATATATCCCTCCTTCGTAAATTTTGTGGCATTGACCAGTAGGTTGATCAATACTTGCTGGAGCCTGCACGGATCAGCTTCCATTTCCAAAGCAGACAATTCTGTCTCAAAAATCATCTCCGCAGAAGTCTGTTTGATATTTCTCAGCATCTCCACCACATTCCGGCATAAAGCCACCACCTCATGCGGAACCACGGAGAATCTCATATTTGCCACATCCAGACACGAAACATCGACTACGTCATTTACCAAATGCAACAATAAATCGGAGTTTAACCTGATCACGTCATTACACTGCGCACGAACTTCATCGTCAATTCCCGGAGTAATCAAAATTTCAGAGAAACCTGCCAACGCATTTAAGGAGTTTTATCTCATGGCTCATATTGGAAAGAAATACGCTCTTATTACGGACAGACTCTTCGGCCAGCCTTTTTGCCTTTTGCAACTCTTCTCTGGAAAATAGAAGTTTTCTCTCCGCTCTCCTCAAATAGAGAAGTCCTACGAATAACAAAACGACCAGACATAGAATGGTGATAAACACCAATTTCCATATTTTCTTCTGCTGCATTCCGTTTTGTAAGTCCAACTCGTCAATGGAATATTGTTCACGCATATCCTCAACATGCCGGCCGGCATAATCCACAAACAAAGAATCTCCTTTCGTAATCAATTCCTTATATGTCAGTGCTGCATCCTGAAAATCCTTCTCTTGCATTTTCTGCTCTGCACGATGCCAGTTTATGCTATCCACAGCCCACTTTTCAGAAGCAAGGGATACGGACAATCCACATACAACGAACATCCCTGACAATATAAGCTGTTTCATCTTTATATTTTGTGTAAGGTTAGCAAAGATAACTCATTAAATATGAAGCAACAAGCATTTAGATAAAAAAGAAGTGTCTTCAAGAGGTATAAGCCTCCCGAAAACACTTCATTTTATGCTGATAGCTATTGTAGTAAAAAGCTATTAATTATTTAATCAAATTGCAACCTGTCATCTCAGCCGGTTGAACCATATCCAAAATATGCAGGATAGTAGGCGCCACATCTGCCAAACGTCCGTCTGCCACTTTCGCTTCTTTATTCTCTGTCACGTATACACAAGGTACAGGATTCAAAGAGTGAGCCGTATTCGGGGTACCGTCTTCATTCAAAGCATGGTCAGCGTTACCATGATCGGCAATGATGATAGCTTCGTAACCTTGAGCTTTGGCTGCTTCAATGGTATCTTTCACACACGCGTCTACGGCAACTACCGCTTTCTCGATAGCTTCGTAAATACCGGTATGACCTACCATATCACCATTGGCATAGTTCACCACGATAAAGTCATATTTATTCTCGTTGATGGCAGCCACCAGTTTATCTTTCACTTCATAGGCACTCATCTCCGGTTTCAAGTCGTAAGTTGCAACTTTCGGAGACGGAACCAGGATGCGGTCTTCGTTATCATACGGAGTTTCACGACCACCGTTAAAGAAGAATGTTACGTGAGCATATTTCTCTGTTTCGGCAATATGAAGCTGTTTCTTTCCGTTAGCAGCCAGATACTCGCCCAACGTATTAGCCACGTTTTCCTTATCGAACAAGATATGCACACCCTTGAACGAAGCATCGTACGGAGTCATACAGTAGTACTGCAATCCCGGTATTGTGTGCATGCCTGCTTCCGGCATATCCTGTTGGGTCAAAACTACAGTCAGCTCTTTGGCACGGTCGTTACGGTAGTTGAAGAAGATCACCACGTCACCTTCTTTGATAGTACCGTCTACACCGGCATTCACAATCGGTTTGATAAACTCGTCTGTTACCCCTTCATCATAAGATTCCTGCATAGCCTGCACCATGTCGGTAGCTTTCTTACCAATGCCGTTTACCAGCAGGTCATACGCTTCTTTCACACGTTCCCAGCGTTTGTCACGGTCCATAGCATAATAACGGCCAATGATGGAAGCCACTTTACCGGCAGACTTGGCGCAATGCGCTTCCAGTTGTTCGATAAAGCCTTTACCGCTCTTCGGGTCTGTGTCACGTCCATCCATAAAGCAATGAACGAAAGTGTTCTCAATATTATATTCTTTAGCAATATCGCAAAGTTTGAACAGATGGTCCAGAGAGCTATGTACGCCACCATCCGAAGTCAGTCCCATAAAATGAACATTCTTTCCGTTTTCTTTTGCGTAAGAGAAAGCTGAAACGATCTCCGGGTTCTTCAGGATGCTGTTGTCACGACAAGAGAGGTTGATTTTCACCAAATCCTGATAAACTACGCGTCCTGCGCCGATATTGAGGTGACCCACTTCCGAGTTACCCATCTGTCCGTCGGGCAAACCTACGTTTTCACCGCTGGCCTGTAACTGAGAGTGAGGATAGGTCTCCATCAGATAATCCCAGTAAGGAGTAGCAGTGTTGAAGATTACGTCATCTTTCCCGTGGTCGCCTAATCCCCAACCATCAAGAATCATTAAAAGGGCTTTCTTACTCATAATATTCTAAAATTAAATTGTCGTTCTATTTTTCGGGTGCAAAGGTACAAAAAAGTTAATTACGAACACGTTTAATCTATGTTAAGCAATCTCCCGCCGGACAAAGGAAGAAAAATGCCAGATTTGAAATGATTTCCTTATTTTTTGCGCTTTAAAAATAAAACAGAATATGGACGATTCAAACCCGCGAACGTACAACAGTATTAACTAACACGAACAGAGTCATTCTGCGGTAATGCCTCTGCTCGGACATTAACAAACGAAAGGAGGCAATAAGATGCGAACATATCTTTATTGTGAGGCCGGCTTTGTGGAAAAAGCACAATGGCTTCCTAACAGCTGGGTCAATGTAGTATGCCCGGACAGCAGTGATTTCAAATTCCTGACCGAAACCCTGAAAGTTCCTGAATCTTTTTTAAATGACATTGCCGATACCGACGAACGTCCGCGTACGGAAACGGAAGGCAACTGGTTGCTGACCATACTGCGTATACCGGTCCAGAACGCTCAAAGCAGTATCCCTTATACCACCGTACCCATCGGCATCATCACCAACAATGAAATCATTGTTTCTGTGTGCTATCATCAGACGGATATGATTCCCGATTTCATCGAACATACCCGCCGGAAAGGCATCGAAGTACGCAATAAGCTCGACTTGATTTTCCGACTGATCTACTCTTCGGCTGTCTGGTTCCTGAAGTATCTGAAACAGATAAATATAGACATCACCGCTGCCGAGAAAGAACTGGAACGAAGCATCCGAAACGAGGACCTGCTGCGATTGATGAAGTTACAGAAGACACTGGTCTATTTTAATACTTCCATTCGTGGCAATGAAGTGATGATCGGCAAGTTGAAAACCATCTTCCAGGATACCGATTATCTGGATGAAGAGTTAGTGGAAGACGTGATCATTGAACTGAAGCAGGCATTCAATACGGTCAACATCTACAGTGACATTCTCACCGGAACCATGGACGCCTTTGCATCCATCATCTCCAATAATGTGAATGCGATCATGAAACGTATGACAAGTCTTTCCATTACATTGATGATCCCCACGTTAATAGCCAGTTTCTACGGCATGAACGTAGACATACATCTTGAGGAGATCCGCATGCCTTCCTGCTGATCATCCTGGTATCCGTATTCCTGTCTGCCCTCTCCTTTGTGATCTTCAGAAAGATAAAGTGGTTTTAAGGAAAGTCTATTTTGAGAACAATTCCAACTGTCCGTCGCCCAACAGATTGAAAGTCATGCGATGATACGGAGTAGTACCGTGCCCGGCAATAGCCGACGGTGCTTTCGTAGGATAACCTTTGTTATGCTCCCAGTCATAACATGGGAATTCCTGATGCAGTTTGTTCATGTAGTCATCACGATAAGTTTTGGCAAGGATAGAAGCAGCAGCTATCGAAAGATATTTGCCATCTCCCTTTATAACAGTAGTATGAGGTATGTCGGGGTACTTCTTGAAACGGTTTCCATCGATCAGCAGATGCTGAGGACGGGTTTTCAGCCGGTCTACCGCCCGGTGCATGGCGAGAAACGATGCATTCAGGATGTTTATCTTATCAATCTCTTCGGGCGAAACAATGCCGACGGCCCAGGCAACCGCATCCCGCTCAATCACTTCGCGCAAAGCATATCGCTGCTTCTCCGACAACTGCTTGGAGTCATTCAACAATTCATTCTCAAAATCTTTCGGTAAGATAACGGCAGCAGCATAAACCGCACCTGCCAGACAACCGCGTCCGGCTTCATCACAACCGGCTTCTATCAGTTCTTCGTTTAACCAGGGTAAGAGCATCGCTTCTTTTATTTAACACGGCAAATGTAATCAATTAAACGGAAATGAACAAAAGAGTGAACCGAATCTCATCTTACTATCCAGAATAAGAAGATCTCCCCTTTCAGCCAAAAGATGAAGAAGGTAAGCATCCGTCATCCCATCTATAACACATGAAGAATAAGAGAATGAACGTCCGTCATAATAACTTTATCTCAGCCCGCATGCCTGTGCTCATAAGCCCGCGTACACGGCCTCATGGGCACAGGCATGCGGACGGAGCAGAGTCAAGCCATAATCGCTAAAGATATAAAGGAAAACAAAATGCTATTAACCACATTTATCCTGAAAGAAGGAACAACATCCATCTCACCATCAACCGTTTAACATTGAATCCGCCTTAAAAACAGAGGGTGGAAGATGGAAGATCAAAGTATATTTTCTGTAGGAAAGGAATAAGATACTTCATTCCCGATTAATCAGATGCAGTTCGGTACGACTAAAGTCGGACAATCGCACCTCATAAACTCCGGCATCTCCTAACTTGCCATCGATCCCTTCACTATATCCACCCACTATAATCAATTTATCATCAGTGCAATACAGTCCCCCCTCCCGTAATTTCAGATCAATTTGATATGCTTTTATCTCGTTGGTATATAAGTTATACACTTGTATCACCCCATTTTCTAAAATATAAACCTTATCTCCACCACGAGCCAGAGCTGCCTTACCGACCGAGAACCATAATTTTCCTCTTTTCCTCCACAAACCGGTAATCAAATCATAAGTAAGTATATCTGATAGAGTCCTTTGTCTATATCCTCCGAATAAAAAAACAGTATGTCCCACAAGAATCCCGTTTGTTTCCATCCCCAAAGGCATTTTTCCTGCCTCATACCAAACACCCTCCTTCAAATCAAGCATGTGTATCTTATCTGAATATTTTTGCCATCCGTTCTCAACCCGATAAGTAGATCCTCCCATAACAATCAACTTATCATCGTAAACAAATGCAGCTGCCGAAGCAGCTTGATGTGGATTTACCGGATCTGTCAATAATGTATCCCGATGGATATCATATATCTCCACTGTTTCATCAAGATACTCAATCTTCCGATTCATTGAAAAACGTTTTCCACCCATAACATAGATTTTACCATCATTGTAAAGAGCCGAATGGTAAGCACGTTTTCTTAACTTTTTATTTATGATAGTCCAAGTATTTGATATAATATCATAGACATATATTTTATTACTATACTTTTCATAAACAAACCCTGATGGCAATCCTCCGGATCCTGTTAAACTAAAACCCATTGGAGGTTTTATCTGAGATCTATCTCCACCTGTAAGATAAAGCTTCTTCTCCAATGAAATCATTGCAAACGAATATAGCGGTACAGGCGTCGATGATATTTGTGTATATGGTAAACGTAAATAAGATTTCTTTATGCCATAAACCGTCACTTCTCCCAAAGCAAAAGGTTCTTCTTGCAATAGAATCACATTTTTCTTTTGCAACAAAGAGGTTACGGAAAAACGTTTTGTACAATATCCGACAAAAGAAAAACAAAGAGTATCTGCATCTCGTAGTAACTCTCCATTATTTATCATAAACTCACCCTTTTTATCCGCAACAGATACTCCTACCCCCAAATCAGTATAAATATTTGCTCCAACTAAAGGCTGCTTCGTTTTTGCATCGACAATTCTACCTCCAACTTGAGAGAATAAGCTGGAACTGTCAAAAAAAGTAAGGAATATTACCAAGGTCAAGTACTTCCCCATTTCTATAAATTTTTGAAGAAGGTATTCCAAAAGTTTCCTTTTCTTCCATACCTTCTTCAATTAAATACTCTACTAAGAAACTGTTTTGAATGTATCATCTATGTTTTGAACGACTTTCCGGTCTATTTCAAAACTCTCGGGATTCACTTCAAAACTCGTATTTACCACAGATTAATATCGCCAGCTATCAATAGTTTAAGCTCGTTCGATGAAACTCCATGTTACTCTGTGGTGAATGATGTCCCTTCTCAGAACAGGCTCCAGGCAACAGTTAATCCTGCCATAACAATAGCAACCATGCTCATCAGTTTAATCAGGATATTCAGGCTCGGGCCGGACGTATCTTTAAATGGATCCCCTACCGTATCACCTACCACAGTAGCCTTGTGCACCTCGCTACCTTTACCTCCAAAATTGCCTTCTTCCACATACTTCTTCGCATTGTCCCATGCTCCACCGGCATTGGCCATGAAGATAGCAAGTACAAAACCACTACTCAGTCCGCCAATCAACAGTCCCAATACACCGGGAACACCAAATATTAGTCCGGTAAGGATTGGAGCAATGATGGCAATCAGAGAAGGCACTACCATTTCCCGCTGTGCTCCTTTTGTAGAAATAGCAACGCAACGTTCGTAGTCCGGTTCGGTTTCCCCGGTCAGGATACCTTTCATTTCACGGAACTGGCGACGTACTTCATCTACCATATGTCCGGCAGCACGTCCGACTGCATTCATAGTCAGACCACAGAACAGGAATGCCATCATCGAACCGAGAAACATACCGGAAAGTACCTTCGGATTCATCAAATTTACCTCATAATAGTTCATAAAATCCACAAAGGTAGCATTGGCCGTACTGATCGTGTCTCCATTCGGAAAAGTAAGTACCAAATTACCAAGACGAGTCAACCCAATGCGGATCTCCTCAATATAAGAAGCCAGCAATGCCAGCCCCGTAAGAGCAGCCGAGCCAATGGCAAAACCTTTTCCGGTAGCAGCCGTTGTATTTCCCAACGAATCGAGCGCATCGGTGCGTTTACGCACCTCTTTACCCAAAGAGGACATCTCCGCATTGCCACCGGCATTGTCGGCTATCGGACCATAAGCATCGGTAGCAAGCGTAATGCCCAATGTAGAAAGCATACCGACAGCAGCAATACCGATGCCGTAAAGTCCCATTCCCACATTATTGAAATCAAAACCGGAAGCCAACAGATAGGAAGCAATAATACCGATTACCACCGCCACCACAGGAATAGCTGTGGACAACATGCCGAGTCCTATACCCGAAATGATGACTGTGGCAGGACCCGTTTTGCCACTTTCACTCAATTTCTGAGTAGGCCGGTAAGATTGGGAAGTATAATATTCCGTCGAACGGCCGATAACAATACCCACAACCAATCCTACAACTACCGCACAAGAAATCCACATCCAATTGTAATAACCACAAGATAAAAAAAGTGGCTGCTACAATCAAAGCCGAACTCAGGTTTGTCCCCCAAGCCAGCGAACCAAGCAGATCTTTCATGGTAGCATTCTCTTTGGTACGTACTGAAAAAATACCGATTATAGAAAGAATGATGCCGATAGCGGCAATCAACATCGGAGCAATTACAGCTTTAAACTGCATAACCGTATCGCCCGTATGAATAAAGGCGGCCGCACCCAAAGCAGCCGTTGCCAAAATGGAACCGCAATATGACTCGTATAAATCGGCACCCATTCCTGCCACGTCACCCACATTATCACCTACATTATCAGCAATGGTGGCAGGGTTACGCGGATCGTCCTCGGGAATACCGGCCTCAACTTTCCCCACAAGATCGGCTCCCACATCGGCAGCCTTTGTATAAATGCCACCTCCCACACGGGCAAAAAGCGCCTGCGTGCTGGCACCCATACCAAAAGTCAGCATTGTAGTAGTGATGATACAGAGTTTATGAGTGGGTGTCAGCACATCGGCAGGTATCGCCCAATTGAGCAACAGATACCAAAAAGAGATGTCGAGCAGTCCCAGGCCGACCACTACCAGTCCCATCACAGCTCCGCTTCGGAAGGCTATTCGCAATCCGGCATTCAATGACGTACGAGCAGCATTAGCCGTACGCGCCGATGCGTAAGTAGCTGTTTTCATTCCCAAAAAGCCGGAAAGACCGGAAAAGAAACCTCCGGTCAGGAAAGCTATCGGTACCCAGGCATTCTGCACCTGAAAACCATAAGCCATTACAGAGAACAGAATCACCAGTCCGAGAAATACCCAGCCAACGATTTTATACTGCTGTTTCAGATAAGACATAGCGCCCCGACGCACGGCAGCGGCAATCTTAATCATTTGTGGAGTACCTTCGCTCTCCTTCATCATTTGTTTATGAAAATAGAGCGCAAAACAGAGAGCCAGAACAGAGGCAAACGGAACAAGCCAAAAAAGAATGCTATCCATAGACGTACAATATTTAGAGGTTTAACGAAAGTCTAAAAGTATTGAATCTAAACGAGATAACCAAATATTTTCGACTTTTGCTGATCTCCCGCCTCTAAAAAACGAATACAGGCACTATGCACTTTATTTCTCTTCCTTCTTCACATAGAATGCCGGACAACGGCTATTCAGGAAAATGATTTTACCTTCGCGGAAAGTCAGTCTGCCATAACGTTTATAAAGTAATTTTCGGTGTTGTTCATCGGAAGCCCCTTTTCGCTCCACCAATGAGTCGGACATCACAAACCCGGTACTACTTAATTTTAGGGTATACCAGATACGAGGATTCTTATCACGGGTCACCCGACGTCTATTCACCCGATAAGTTTCGGTACCACTCGTGACGCGCTTTGTGAAGATATGCACCGTATCCCGATAATGGAAACGCAATCCATCGTAATATACCTTTTCCGGAGATTCTGAAGAACTCTTCCTCTCCCACAACTTTATATCATACACCGAATCGTTGACCGGGATAATTGACAAACGATAATCCTGTGTCATGAATCCGTCCGCCCGGTGAATTCTGTGTTCTCCTATCATTTCGTCGGGAATCGGGCACCTGTGGGGTGTGCAGGCGGCAAACAAAAAAAGAAGCACAAACAAAGCTCCCTGAATTAGCTTCATACCTGTTTTCATCCTGTTTTATTTTAAGATCCTCAAAATTACATATTTTTATTTATGTAACAACAAAGTACCGGAATGATATTCCCACTACCCCGGAAGCTCTTTTAAAAGCCACTATCTGCCGGAGAACGCTTAAGAAACAGAGCTCTGAACCACAAACATCCATTTGTTTCTTCCCGTTTCATTTGTGAATATAATGAAGTTTATCTTACTTTGCACACACAATGCATATTTCATAACATCAACAACAATACCATGAAAAAATTACTTGCAACATTACTGATTCTTGTAGCTTGTATTCATGTCAATGCACAAGAGTCCAGACAGATTCGCATCTCGACAGATCGGACGGACCTTATCCTGGAAGTTGCTCCGGACGGACGTCTGTATCAATCTTATCTGGGTGACAAACTACTGAACGAACAAGACCTGAAAAACCTTTCCGGTTCCTCACGAGGATGGGAAGTCTATCCGGGTTCGGGTGGAGAAGATTATTTCGAACCGGCTGTAGCCATTACGAACAACGATGGCAATCTCAGCACGATCCTGCGTTATGTATCTTCGGAACAGAAAGCAGTGGAAGGTGGAACAGAAACCATCATCCGGATGAAAGATGACCAATATCCGGTGGACGTCACACTGCACTATGTAGCCTATCCTAAACAAAATGTCATCAAAACATGGAGCGAGATCAAGCATCAACAAAAGAAGCCGGTCGTGTTATGGCGTTATGCTTCGACAATGCTTTACTTCTCAAACCAAAAATATTATCTCACCGAATTCAGCAGTGACTGGGCTAAAGAGGTGCAGATGAGTACACAGCAATTGCAACCCGGCAAAAAGATTCTCGATACGAAGTTGGGTAGCCGTGCTGCCATGCACATGCAACCTTTTTGAACTCGGACTGGAACAGCCCGCTCAGGAGCATCAGGGACAAGTAGTATTGGGCACCATCGGATGGACAGGCAACTACCAGTTTACTTTCGAAGTGGACAATGAAGGCAACTTACGAATCATCCCTGCTATCAATCCATACGCCTCGGACTATCAATTGAAAGTAAACGAAACATTTACCACCCGGAGTTTATCTTTACGTTGAGTAACAACGGTACGGGTGAAGCCAGCCGTAACCTGCACAATTGGGCACGCAACTACCAACTGAAAGACGGCAAGGGAGACCGAATGACTCTGCTTAATAATTGGGAAAATACTTACTTCACCTTCGATGAAGAATTACTGGGCAAACTGATGAAAGAGGCCAAACACCTGGGCGTAGATATGTTCCTGCTCGACGACGGATGGTTTGGCAACAAACATCCGCGCAACGATGACCATGCCGGCCTGGGCGATTGGGAAGCGATGAAAAGTAAGCTTCCGGAGGAATCCCTGCATTAGTAGAGAAAGCGAAAGAAGCCGGTGTCAAATTCGGTATCTGGATTGAACCGGAGATGGTGAATCCCAAAAGTGACCTGTTCGAAACACATCCGGAATGGGCTATCCATTACCCGAACCGGGAAACTTATTATTTCCGTAATCAGTTGGTACTTGACCTGAGCAATCCTAAAGTACAAGACTTCGTGTTTGGTGTCGTAGATAAGATTATGACGGAGAATCCCGATGTAGCCTTCTTTAAATGGGATTGCAACAGTCCGATTACTAATATTTATTCGCCTTACCTGAAAGATAAACAAGGACAGCTCTACATCGACCACGTGCGCGGTATATATAATGTATTGAAACGGGTAAAAGAGAAATATCCTAATGTGCCCATGATGCTTTGCTCCGGTGGAGGTGCATCGTTGTGATTATGAAGCACTGAAGTACTTCACCGAATTTTGGTGTTCGGATAATACCGATCCGGTAGAACGCTTATTCATTCAGTGGGCTTCTCACAGTTCTTCCCGGCCAAAGCGATGTGTGCACACGTAACAAGCTGGAACAGCAGAACAAGTGTGAAATTCCGCACCGATGTTGCCAGTATGTGTAAACTCGGTTTCGACATCGGACTGAAAGACATGAAAGCAGATGAACTTACTTATTGCCAGGAAGCAGTAGCCAATTATAAACGCTTGAAACCTGTCATTCTGGATGGTGATCAATATCGTCTCGTATCTCCATATGATGGCAACCACATGGCAGTGATGTATACTGCCCCGATGCTTCGAAAGCCGTCCTCTTTACCTACGACATCCATCCGCGTTTCGGCGAGAAACTACTACCGGTAAAGCTCCGGGGCTTGATGCCCAAAAGATGTACCGGGTGAAGGAAATTAATCTGATGCCGGGTCGGAAATCCAATTTGTCGGGTAATGAAAAATCTTCTCCGGTGACTATCTGATGAAAATAGGTTGAATGCATTTACAACTTCACAAACCAATAGCCGGGTAATAGAGTTGGTAGCAGAGTAATCTTACTACGATAAACCTACAAACAGATACCAAAGGCGGGACACCTGACAGTGTTCCGCCTTTCATTTATCTCGATTTAGAACTGATATATAAAAGCAAAGAAAGATCATTAAGACCTTAATTACCACTTATTATTATATTAAAGAACGAAACAATGTAATAAATATTAAGAAAAGAAGTTTATATTTTATATTTTGCAGCGTACATACAGTAACCATTACTCTATATATGAACAACAACATAGAATATATCAGCAAGATAAAGAAAGGAGAAGAGGCTTCTTTCCGTCATTTTGTTAATAGCTATTCGAAGACTTGTTCTACTATGCACAGTGTTTCGTACGAACCAAAGAAACCGCTGAAGAAGTAGTCAGCGACGTCTTTCTAGACGTATGGAGACACTGGGAAGAAATAGATGGTATCAAAATATAAAAGCTTGGTTGCTTACATTGACTCATAACAAAGCCGTCTCCTATCTACGAAAAGTGGAAAACTCAGCATACATTTCGTCTTGGGAGGAGATGGACGATTTCAAATAACCGGTAATCTGCAAACACCGACGAAGAGATTATCAGTCGGGAAGAGATCGCTCAAATCAATCGCCTCATCAAACCCTCCCGCCCAAATGTAAAATGGTCTTTATCCTCGCAAAATAGAACGTTTGCCTTACAAAGAAATTGCTAAAATGCTGAACATCTCTGTAAAGACTGTTAATATACACATCGCCAAGGCATTAGAAATAATTTCAGAAGCTCTTAAAAATAAAGCAGAAAATAATTAAAAAGCAGAATTTAAATAGGAGATTCTTAAAGAAGTTGCGTCTTTATTTATATAACCCTATTAAAGTAATGAGAAGAATAAGTTTAAATTATTTGCTTCCTTCCTGAATAAGAATGGCGATCATTCGGAAAGAAATTATTCGCATCTCCGGAGGAACAAGCTGAATATGATAAACTTGACTTTCTCTGGAATCAATGTTTTCCCCAGAAACAGAGGCTACGGATATATGGGAAAAAGTACAAGATAAAATAAATGCCGACAGTACACCTGTTGATCTCATCAAGAAAAACGGTAAATCCATACAATGGTTCAATATCCTGAGATATTCATTGGTAGCTGCATCTGTAGCTATGTTAATAGGGATTACTTGCTTTCTTTTGATGAATGATGAAGAAAGGCATGATTTAAATAAGATAGCGCAAAGCCTGCAAACAGAAATACCTCAAGATATAAAAGAGGTTACACTGGTTGTTTCGGACCAGAAGAAAATAGAATTGGATAATAATGCCCAAGTCACTTATTCTGCTACCGGACAAGTACAAGTCAACTCCAATAAACTTACAGAGGATGACGGCAAAGAGGCATACAACCAGATTATCGTCCCTAAGGGCAAACGTTCACAAATTGTTTTGGCCGATAACAGCAAGATATGGATTAACTCCGGGAGTAAAGTCATTTACCCTCGTACATTTGAAGGAAAGTACAGAGAAATCTATGTGGAAGGAGAAGTGTATTTGAAAGTAGCACATGATACTTCGAAACCCTTTATCGTAAACACCTCCGGATTTGAGGTAAGCGTATTGGGGACATCTTTCAACATATCAGCCTATAAAAATCAAGAAAAAGCTACTGTTGTATTGGTAGAAGGTTCGGTAAATGTGAAGGACCAGCAGAACCGCCATATCAAAATGGTGCCTAATGAAAAGGTAGAGCTCAACCAGGCAGGCATAACAGGAAAAGCGAAAGTAGATGCACGCGATTATATCAGCTGGATTGACGGAACATGGACTCTGCAAGGAGAAAGCCTAAAGCAAGTTTTGCAACGGTTACAAGATTATTATGGTCAGAATATCCGATGCGACACCTTAGTAGAAAACGAGCAAATGTTTGGCAAACTCTATTTAAATGATGATTTAAATCAGGTAATAAAATCGATTCTATCTATTTTACCTACTGAATATACAATAAAAAACAATGTAATCTATATAGAATAACACAAGTTTTAAGTAACCAATGTTTAACCTTAAAAAACACACCATTATGTAGAAAGAAAGCGAATAAAAAAGAAAATCGGATAATACGCCCATATTATCCGACTCTAATGACTTTTTATTAAATCACAAACTTTAATGATTAACTAAAATCAACGTAAAAGTATGAAAAAGAAAGCAATTCCTTGTCATAAGGCAGGGAGGATTACGTCCTTTTTTTTATTAATTAGTATTTTTTTGCTTATACCGAGTGTTAATACTCCTGTTTATGCAGCAAAGACTTATGCCCAGCAAACTGTTTTCACTCTCCATTCAAGTAATAAAACAGTAAAAGAGATATTGGACTATATCGAGAAAAACAGTGAGTTTGTTATACTGTATTCAAAGGATCTTTTACCTGTATTACAAAAGAGAGTGTCAATATCAGTAGATAAACAAAATGTAGAAGACATTCTGAATATCCTGTCAGAAGAGGCAGGATTAAAGTATAACATTAATAATCGGCAAATTACAGTTAGCAAAGTAAAAGAAGAAGCCCCACAACAGCAAGTAAAAGAAGTAAAAGTCACCGGAAAAGTTCTCGATGAAAACGGTGAAGGAGTTCCAGGAGCCAATGTTGTGGTAAAAGGTAATAAGGCACAAGGCACAATGACAGATATAGAGGGAAACTTTACCCTTACAGTCCCAGCAAATACAGTTCTGGTAGCTACTTTTATCGGTTATATTCCTACCGAATTTCCTTTAAATGGTAAAACAAACGTCATTTTAAAGATAACTCCAGATACCAAACAACTTGATGAAGTTGTCGTCGTCGGATTTGGTGCTCAAAAAAAAGCTAGTGTAGTAGGAGCTGTACAGACGGTAAAAGCTAGTGAACTCCGCTCCCCATCAAGTACGCTAAGCAATTCATTTGCCGGCCGCATTGCCGGTGTAGTAGCAGTGCAACGTGGCGGTGAACCGGGTGCTGACGGAGCAAATTTCTGGATACGTGGTATTTCAACCTTTGCCAGTAACACATCTCCACTCGTTTTTATCGATAATGTAGAAGTATCTATTAGTGACTTGAATGCTCTTTCACCAGAAGTAATCGAAGGATTCTCAATTCTAAAAGATGCAACAGCTACAGCGCTATATGGCGCACGTGGTGCCAATGGTGTCATGTTGATTACAACCAGAAGCGGTAAAGATATGGAGAAAGCACGAATCAATATTCGCGTACAGAATTCTTTTACACAGCCTACCAGAACCGTAAAAGTAGCAGATGGCGTAGACTATATGATTGCGAGAAACAATGCAGTACTAAACCGCACTCCAGATGCACAACCTTATTATTCTCAAGAGGTTATTGACGGAACACGTAATCAATTAAATCCATATATTTACCCTAATGTAGATTGGGAGGATTATCTATTTAAGGATTTCACCACTACTCAATCTGCCAATGTAAATGTTACTGGTGGTGGTAAACGTGTCACTTATTTCCTTAGCGGTACACTAAACAATGATAACGGTATGCTAAAGAAAGACTCCAAGAACAACTTTGATAACAATATCAATCAACTACGTTTATCCTTACAAGCAAATGTGGGCGTCAATTTAACGTCAACCACCAAGGCTAACGTGAGACTGAACGCTCAAGTACTGGATTACTCAGGTTCTGCCGCTGGAACCGATGCGATCTATCAAGGCATTTTCGAAGCACCACCCGTTATGTTTGCTCCAGTACTTCCTGCACAAAATGGTGAAGACTATATCCTCTTTGGTAACCGTAATGGTGGACCAATTGCCGGCAAATATCGTAACCCATACGCTGAAATGGTCGGCGGATATTCCGAAAAGAACGAATCTACTATGATTGCGAGTCTTGATCTTGAGCAAGACCTCAAATTCATTGTTCCAGGATTAAAAGCTAAGGGTCTGGTATCTTTCAAAAACTGGGCTACAACCAACGTAGTACGTTCTTTTACCCCTTATTTTTACGGAATCAAAGACTATGAACAAGGAACCAACGGAGAATACAATTACACCTATGAGGCTATCACAAAAGGTAGTAAAGCACTTACTACGACCACATCCAATGGAGGTGACCGTTTACTTAACTATCAACTTTCACTGGACTATGCACAAACTTTCGGAGATAAACACGATGTTGGAGCAATGTTAGTATATCTACAGAGAGATTACAATGAAAATGCGCCAGCTGACTTTTACGCAACTTTACCAGTACGCAATCAAGGTATTGCAGGACGCGTAACTTATGGCTATGATAATAAATACATGATCGAAGCCAATTTTGGATATAATGGTAGCGAAAACTTTGGAGAAGGCAAACGTTTCGGCTTCTTCCCCTCAGTAGCTGTCGGTTACAATATCTCCAACGAAAGCTTCTTCACTCCATTGAGGAATGTTGTTTCCAACCTGAAAATCAGAGGTTCTTATGGTAAAGTAGGCAACTCGTCAACTGATTCACGCTTCCCTTATCTAACCTACGTAAATCTGTCCGGAGCATCCTATACATTTGGTAATGATTGGCAAAACACGGGAACTGGTGCCATAATTACAAGATATGGTGCAGCAGGTGCACGCTGGGAAACCGGCATAAAAGCCAATATAGGATTTGATTTGAGCTTATTCAATTCACTTAATATCGCTTTTGACTGGTTTACAGAAACACGTAAAGACATCTTCATGCGCAGAAACATCGTACCGGCAGAATCAGGAATTACAGGAGACCTACGTCCCTATGCAAATTTAGGAAAAGTTAAAAATGGAGGTATCGATCTAAATATTGAGTATAATAAAGCTTTCTCCAAGGATCTTATTGTATCGTTAAAGGGTAGTTTCACATATGCAAAAAATGAACTTCTTGAAGCAGACGAACCTAGTTATCCAGAAAACGAATCTTATCGCTCAGAAATCGGAAAACCACTGAACCGCTATACTGGCTTGATAGCATTAGGATTATTTAAAGATGAAGCAGATGTTGAGAACAGCCCGGAACAAACCTTCTCCCCTAACCTGAAACCAGGAGACATTAAATACAAAGATTTAAATGGAGACGGAAAAATCGACAGTAATGATATGACTGAAATAGGTGATCCAACTGTCCCTCAAATTGTATATGGCTTCGGAGGCTCTGTGCAATATAAAAACTTTGATTTCTCTGTCTTCTTCCAAGGAGTGGCTAAAACAAGTTTAATGATGCAGAACATTCATCCGTTTACATCCGACCAAACAACTTTACTCGATTTTATAGCTAAAGATTATTGGACTGAGGAGAATCCTAATCCAAATGCAGAATATCCCCGTTTAATCAGTAATCTCGACTCACATAATAACTTTATGAATTCGACTTACTGGTTGAGAAGTGCCGCTTTCTTGCGCCTCAAAAATGTAGAAATAGGTTATACCTATAAGGTGGCACGCCTCTTTATATCAGGGCAAAACTTGCTTACCTTCTCTCCATTCAAACATTGGGATCCGGAACTTGGTGGAGGTAAAGGACTAACTTATCCAAACTTACGTGTTGCAACAATCGGTTTACAATTAACATTTTAAATGAGTTCATATGAAAAAGCTAATATTTATTCTTACACTCCTTTCTGCAGTTCTCTTCCATAGCTGTGACTATTTGGATATAGTGCCAGACGATACTGCCACATTGGAAGACGCTTTTAAAAATGAAACAACGGCTGAGAACTTTATCTATTCTTGTTACTCTTTTATCCCTCAATATAACAACTGCCGTACTAACTTCAGTTGGCTAATGTCAAACGAGACTGTTTGTTCCAAACACTGGGGACTACAGTGGTTCTCTTTTTTGCAGATGCAGCAATTGCAATATAGTTCCAGTAATCCGGTTTTAGATATTTGGCAACAATGCTACCAAGGTATCAAGCAATGCTATATATTTCAGGGTAATATTGATAAAGTAGTGCCAATGACGATTTCAGCAGCAGAATACGAAGCCAAAAAGAAAGTATGGCTTGCAGAAACCAACTTTCTAATAGCTTATTTCCACTCCGTATTGTTACAAAACTATGGTCCTATAGTGATTGTCGATTCAGATATTCCATTGGACGGAGAAGGAGAAACATTCTTCCGCCCCCGTAAGCCATATGACGAATGTGTCACAATGATTGGAGAAATGTTTGATAAAGCAATTACGGATTTGCCTTTAACTGTACCAAACAGTGATCTTGGACGCGCAACTAAAGTTGTTGCCCAAGCACTAAAAGCAAGAATGTATCTATTTGCAGCCAGCCCACTATACAATGGCAATAATGAATTTTACTCGGATTTTAGAGATAAAAACGGAACTCCATTCATCAACCAAGTATATGACAAAAACAAATGGAAGACAGCAATGGATGAAACTAAGAAAGCAATCACACTGGCCGAACAAGCCGGAAATGAACTATACCGGTACGTAAGCAGTAAACCACTTAGTAAATTCGATCAGGCAGTAGCCAATCAACGTTATACAATGGTAGATCCATGGAATAAAGAACTTATTTGGGGATACAGTGGCAAAAAAGAGACTGGTGGTGATCAAAACTTCCTACAAGTATTGGTTATTCCTAAAGGATTCTGTCCTCGTGGTCAAGCTCCTATTGGTGGTATCGGCCCGACACTGGAGGCTGTGGAGTTTTTCTATTCTGAAAATGGAATTCCTTGTGATGAAGACCCAGCCTATAAATGGGAGGATCGAATGAAAATTATGCCTAATGACTCCACTATTTATTTGCACCGCAAACGTGAACCTCGTTTTTATGCTTTCGTAGGATATGACCGTGGCCCATACGAAATAAATGGTGATACTGTAACTTTAAAGCTTCGTTTTAAAGAACAAAATGGTGTAGCAGCTGCAGACTTAAATGCTGATCATCTTTATGGCGGATATGCTTTAAAGAAAGGAGTTAGCCCTTCTAACCAAGCATTAAGTTCAGGTACATTCACTGTTAACGCATATCCTTTCCCAATTATCCGTTTAGGAGAATTATATCTAAACTATGTAGAAGCGTGTGCTGAATATAGTGGAACACTGGATGCTGATGCAACTCATTACTTTAATGCCATTCGAGAAAAAGCTGGTTTGCCAACACTTGCAGAAACTTTTGGTAATCCAACAGGTGATGCATTAATAAAAATAGTACGTCGTGAAAGAATGAATGAATTGATCTTTGAAGGACATTGGTTATATGATCTGAAACGTTGGAAAGAGGCTGAGAGTTTTTTTGAGAAAGATGCTAATGGTATGAGAGGATTGACTTCAGCAGGTGCAACAGCAGAAGAGTTCTATCAAGCAAGAGTTTTACCTGAACGTCCGCTAATTTTCACTCAAAAGCAATACCTATACCCTATCAAGCAGGATTACATTGACATCAACCCAAATCTAATTCAGAATCCGGGATGGTAATTTAAATCAAAATTCTTTTTTTGATAGAATAATTATATGATAGAGGGTGAATGAGTTCAAAAATTGATTCACCCTCTCTTTTTTAATTTTAAAAATAAAATAGTTTATGATGTCGTACATAAAAAGTAAAAATACAGCATGTCTTATACTGTTTATTTTCTGTCTCTACACTACTATTATCCACGCAGAAGAAAGTAACTTAAAGCGTCTTGCTAATAAAATGGTACCTAACCAAGCAAAAAATATCGTCTTTGAAAGAATTATAGACGGAACCGATTTCTTTGAATTAGAAACCAAAGGTAAAAAACTGATTATTCGAGGAAATAACGGCATTTCCATGGCTCGTGGTCTAAACCATTATATGCGTTATTATCTGCGCAAGACCACAAGTTGGACTGGACATAATTTATCATATACATCTTCTTTACCAGTAGTAAAAGAAAAAATACGTGTAAATGCCACGTTGCCATTAAGATATTATTTGAATTATTGTACTTATAGTTACTCTATGGCCTTTTGGGATTGGACACAATGGGAAGATGAAATAGATCGCATGGCAATGCAAGGCATTAATATGCCATTAGTAGCAGTTATTGGACAGTATGCAGTTTGGCAAAACACACTCCGACGTTTGGGATACTCAGAGAAAGAAATAATTGATTTCTTACCAGGCGCAGGTTATGAAGCATGGTGGTTAATGGGAAACCTTGAAAAGTTTGGCGGTCCCGTTTCACAACAATTCATTGATCGGCAAAAAAAAACCAAACTTCAAAAAAAGATGTTAGATCGTATGAGAGAATATGGTATGGAGCCTGTACTACAAGGCTTCTACGGCATGGTCCCTAACAGTATGATCACAAAATTTCCTAATGCGGACATACGAAATGCCGGTAAATGGATTACATATCAACGTCCTGCATTCTTAGTCCCTTCGGATCCTCTATTTGCCAAGGTTGCAGAGATATTCTATGAAGAGCAAAAGAAATTATTTGGAGAATCTCGGTACTATGGTGGAGATCCTTTTCATGAAGGAGGCAATTCAAAAGGAATAAATATAACAGAGGCTGCCTCAAACATATATAAGGCAATGAAAACAAATAATCCAAATGCCATATGGGTACTCCAAGGATGGAGTGGAAATCCCTCGGTCGCATTATTGAAAGGACTTAAACATGGAGAAGCATTGGTACTCGACTTAATGGCATGTGCCCGTCCTCAGTGGGGTGGCGAACCTTCATCATCATTCCATAGAGAAGATGGTTTCTTGGATCATAACTGGATATGGTGTGCTCTACCCAATTTTGGCGGACGCATAGGAATGTACGGAAAGCTTCAGAGCTATGCCACAGGTGTTATAAAAGCCGAGCATCATCCCAAAGGCAAATACGTATGTGGAATTGGAACTACTCCAGAAGGTATAGGGACAAATCCCATCAATTATGATATGGTATATGATATGGCCTGGAGAACAGATAGCATAGATATAAAAAGCTGGATAGCTAATTATACCACATATCGCTATGGTTCCGAGAACAGCAATGCTAAAGCAGCTATGCTCCAATTGTCCACTTCTGTATATAACTGTCCCTGGGCTGCAGATGGTCCCCAAGAATCTTATTTCTGCGCTCGCCCATCATTAAAAATAGATTATGTATCATCTTGGGGAACAGCCCATCTTTATTATCAACCTATCAATGTTCTCCAAGCACTTGAACATCTGTTAAAAGCAGAAAAAGAGTTAGGATACATCGATACATATCGATATGACGTGGTAGATATAACTCGCCAAATGTTAGCTGATTACGGTAAGTATATCCACAAATGCATATCAGACGCTTACAAAGAGAAGAATATAAAGAAATTTGATTTATATACTTCAAAATTCCTCCAGATGATTCTTGACCAAGACTTATTGTTAAGTACACGAAAAGAATTCTTATTAGGAGAATATATAAGACAAGCAGATACATGTGGTTCGAACCCGACAGAAAAAAGGATGTTTATAAATAATGCCAAACGTCAGATAACAAGCTGGACTTCTGTAAACTCAAGTCTACATGAATATGCTCATAAAGAATGGAACGGGATTTTGAGCACTTTATACGCTCCGCGTTGGAAAGTATACTTCGATTATCTTCACGCTAAGTTGGAAGGAAAAAATCCAAAAGAAATTGACTTTTTTGCTATGGAAACCTGTTGGATAGAAAGTAAGGAAAAATTCTCTGCAGTACCTGTCAATAAAGAAATAGAAATAGCTAAAACAATTTATCACAATTATGCTGATGAGATAAATCAAGTTTATTTAAAATAAACCAAGTCCTATATTATTTATATTTTTCCATAAAGGAGTTTTACCTTAATCTTATCCTTTAATAAAGAGAAAACAGCCTTAGATAAATATATAAATCTGCAATATAAATAATGGCGAGCTTGGAATAAAAGCTTGCCATTATCACAATTTACCAATTATTTTCATTCCAAAAACACAGCCGTCCCACTAGCAGTTACCATCAACATACTGCCACTTCCCCCAACTGTTTCGTAATCCAAATCAACTCCGATCACAGCATTAGCGCCCATTTGGCGAGCCTGTTCAGACATTTCTTTCAAAGCAGTATCTTTTGCCTCACGAAGCACTTCTTCGTATGAACCGGAGCGTCCGCCTACTATATCACGAATACTGGCAAAAAAGTCACGGAAGACATTGGCACCTATAATAGTTTCTCCGGACACAATGCCATAATAAGTGGTTATTCGTTTTCCTTCGATGATTGGAGTGGTTGCTAATAACATAATTCTTGTTTCATTTAGAGGTTTATATTAATATTAGACGATAAAGAAAGAAAAAGGTTGCAGGAATCCTTCATTTATTATCTATTTATACGGATCGGTCGTTGGAAGTAATACCGTACGGCTCCGCCTTCCCTTAGTTGACGGAGGAAAAACAGACCTCCTCCCCAAAAGAGTTAAAGACAGAGTCCTAAAGTCATTCAACACATTTCAGCAAGCCCCTATCAAACATAAAAAATGTCGCAAAAGCAACAGCTTTCACGACACTTCAATATCTGTCAGAATACACATGCCTCAGAACATCTTACTGACCCGTTCGATACCAGCTACAAGAGCATCAACTTCCTCTTTTGTATTATACACGGCAAATGAGGCGCGAACCGTACCTTCAATGCCTAAACGACGCATTAACGGTTCTGCACAATGGTGTCCCGTACGGACAGCAATGCCCAATCGATCAAGCAAGGTACCCAGATCCAAATGGTGTATATCGCCTACCAAGAATGAAATTACACTGCTTTTATGCTCAGCCTCACCAAAAATACGCATATTCGGAATTTCTTTCAGCCGTTGCATAGCATAAACTGTAAGCTCATGTTCATGTAATGCTATTGGGTCTAAGCCAATACCTGTGACATAGTCCAGCGCTTTGGCAAGCCCGGTAGTGGCAATATAGTCTGGGGTTCCAGCCTCGAATTTAAATGGTAATTCACCGAAGACAGTCTTTTCAAATGAGACAGACTGAATCATTTCTCCTCCACCCTGATAAGGCGGAAGACGTTCGAGCCAATCTTCCTTTCCATATAAGACGCCTATTCCGGTAGGCCCATATATTTTATGACCTGAGAAAACAAAGAAGTCAGCATCCAAATCCTGTACATCCACCTTCATGTGAGGAATGGATTGAGCACCGTCAATCATAACAGGTACTCCATGAGCATGTGCCGTGGCAATCATCTCTTTCACCGGATTGATTGTTCCCAGTACATTGGACACTTGGGTTACGCTGACAATCTTAGTACGTTCAGAAAAAAGATTTTCGTACTCTTCAAGTAACAGCTCACCTTTATCATTCATCGGAATGACTTTAATCGCAATCCCTTTACGAGCTGCCAACAACTGCCAAGGTACGATATTACTGTGGTGTTCCATCACTGAAACAATCACCTCATCACCCTCTTGCATGAACTCTTCACCAAAACTGGAGACAATTAAATTAATGCTCTCCGTTGTCCCGCGAGTGAAAATGACCTCACGAGTACTACGGGCATTAATGAACTGACGTACAGTCTCACGTGAAGCCTCATGCAGCTCCGTCGCCTGCTGAGACAAGAAATGAACTCCCCGATGTACATTCGCATTGACCGAATAATATTCGTCTACAATCGAATCGATCACCAGGCGAGGCTTCTGAGTAGTCGCACCGTTATCTAAATAAACCAAAGGCTTGCCATATACCGTACGGCTAAGTATGGGAAAGTCCTCACGTATCTTATGAATATTCATTTTATCACTGATTATTTGCAAATAGAACATCCCTGGCACTTATTCAGTTCACCGCGGAAACGTTTTTCAACCAACAAATGCAGACGATCTTTCAACGCCTCCAGACGAATGGTATCAATCACCTCGTTGACAAATGCAAACATCAGCAACAGACGGGCCTCCTTTTCGGCGATACCACGAGCACGCATATAGAAAAGAGCGTTTTCATCCAGTTGACCTACAGTAGCTCCATGAGAGCATTTTACATCATCGGCATATATCTCCAGTTGCGGCTGAGTATACATACGGGCATCACGAGTAGCACAGAGGTTACGGTTTGTCTGCTGAGAACTGGTATGTTGCGCATCAGGACGTACCAGTACCAAACCGGCAAAAGCTCCCACAGACTGATCGTCAAGAACATATTTAAACAACTCATTGCTGGTACAATTCGGCACGGCATGATCTATCGAGGTATTATTGTCCACGTGTTGGTTTTTATCAGCAATGGCCATACCACAAAGATTGATCTCGGCACCTTCACCGGCAAGAGTAACTTCTGTCGTATTACGGGTTGTCCCGTTATGAAGTGTCATTCCATTAAGCAATACATTGCTGTTTGCTCCCTGTTTCACATACAAATTACTGAAACGCACTGTACTGGTATGAGTCTCTTCCAATTCATAAAGATCGAAAACGGAGTTCTCTTCTGCAAACACTTCAATAACTTGAGTTGCCAAGAAGTTTACATTATCCATTGCATGATCGCAAATAAGCAAACGGGCCTGAGCCCCTTCTTCAAGGATAATCAACACACGGCGGTTTACCATGAAATTAACATCCGCACGAAGTATATTGACCAGTTGAATAGGTCTATCGACGATCACATTCTTCGGAACATACATCAATACTCCATCCTGTGCAAAAGCTGTATTAAAAGCCGTAACCGCATCTTTCGAAGTATCAGCCAACTTACCATAATACTTTTTCACAAGTTCCGGATGCTGTTCAGCCATATTTCTCAAACTACCGAAGATAACTCCTTCAGGCAATCCGGACTTAGGAAGCACCTGATTGTAGAATGCATCGTTCACTACAAAAAACAATGAAGTGCTCATGTTCGGAACATCACATTTAAACACTTCATAAGGGTTCACCGGAATGGGCAGTCGATTCAAGTTCAACCCATAATCCGGCTCAAAGAATTTACTGACATCCGTATATTTGTATTTCTCTTGTTTCCGTGTAGGAAACCCCTGACGTTCGAAATCAGCAAAAGCTGTTGCCCGGGGGGCATTCAACGCCTCAGCGCTATGACGACAGATCATCGCCTCACACTGAGAAAAGAGATCTATATATTGCTGTTCTGCATTCATAATTAAACTCATTCTCCTAATTCCTTCTTAATCCAATCATATCCCTTCTCTTCCAACTCAAGAGCGAGTTCCGGACCGGCAGTCTTTACAATACGTCCTTTGTAAAGAACATGTACAATGTCCGGCTTTATATAGTCCAGCAGACGCTGATAGTGGGTGATGACAATACAACTGGTATCGGGAGTTTTCAGTTTATTTACTCCTTCGGCTACAATACGAAGCGCATCGATATCGAGTCCGGAATCAGTCTCGTCTAAGATACTGAGACGGGGTTCGAGCATAGCCATCTGAAAAATCTCATTCCGTTTTTTCTCTCCACCCGAGAAACCTTCATTTACCGAACGATTGGCCAATTTATTATCCAACTCGACCACTGCACGCTTTTCACGCATCAATTTCAAGAACTCACTGGCTGTCAAAGCGGGTAATCCTTTGTACTTACGCTGTTCATTGACAGCAGCACGCATAAAGTTCACCATGCTTACGCCCGGGATCTCCACCGGATACTGAAAACTAAGAAAAATACCTTCGTGACTGCGATCTTCAGGGCTCAATTCCAAAAGATTTTACCATAAAACGTGATGCTTCCTTTCGTCACTTCGAAGCAGGATTACCTACCAGAACAGACGAAAGCGTACTTTTACCCGAACCGTTAGGTCCCATAATGGCATGTACTTCGCCCGGCTTCACCGTCAGGTTAATGCCTTTCAATATCTCTTTGCCGTTAATGCTGGCATGCAGGTCTTTTATCTCTAACATGATCTTATCAATTATTTCATTATCTATTCTTTTCCAAAAATAACCTCGTCCAACCATTGTAATATGGAATTTCCGTCCGTCTGCGTAATAGTAAAGGGAAGTTAACCTTTACCCTACACTTACGGTCTGCCGCATCCCATTGCTACGTACAAATCCGGTTCCACGAGAATTGGTCTTCTCTATCTCTCCACTTATCTTTCCGGCAATGCCCATCCGGAAATTATATTCCAAGGTGAGAGCAAGACAAGAAAGAAAATATATATCAGCTCCCACCACAGGAGAAACTGTGAATAATGGTTCTTTAATTCGGTATCGATAATCGTAATCTTTACGAAACTCTTGCCTTGAAGGATCGTAATAACTGCTACTGCCATCCCTCCTGCCTTCGTGGAGAGGTTCCATCCAGTAGAAAGTCCCCATAAGGTTGGATTGCAAACCGTTGTAAGAAATAATACCGCCCTCCTATTTCCAGATTACTCATTGAGGCAGAAATACCTGGATTCAAACCTATTTCTTCACCTGTATATCCTCCTTTCAGGGAGAAACGGGTATAAGGAATATAATACTCCAACATTAAAGTATGTATATGTCCTGCAGAAACAGCTTTTTCCCGAAAGTGTATTCTTTGTGACTATCGGCCAATTTCCTCCCAAGAGCCACTGATCGCCCACCTCCTTTCTTGCTCGTCAAGGTTTTGTGCCAGTACTACACCAACATAGGACAGGAATATCAATAGCCAACCAACACGTTTCGTCTTCATTATCCTACACTGCCTTCAAGAGATCGTAAGTAGTTTCTGAGCTTCTACGGCAAATTCCATTGGAAGTTTATTAAGTACCTCCTTAGCATAGCCGTTTACGATCAATCCAATGGCATCTTCTGTAGAAATACCACGCTGATTACAATAAAATATCTGATCCTCACTAATCTTACTGGTAGTCGCTTCATGCTCTACAACTGCCGTTTCATTATGGATATCCATGTAGGGAAAGTATGTGCACCACACTTATCACCCAACAGCAATGAGTCACACTGGCTATAATTACGGGCATTATCAGCCTTTTCAGCAACACGGACCAACCCACGGTAAGAGTTCTCGCTCTTCCCGGCAGATATACCCTTGCTGACAATCGTACTACGGGTGTTCTTACCTAAATGAATCATTTTAGTACCTGTATCTGCCTGCTGATAATTATTCGTCACAGCTACAGAATAAAACTCTGCAGTAGAATTATCCCCGGAAAGAATACAAGACGGATATTTCCATGTAATAGCCGAACCTGTCTCAACCTGGGTCCATGAAAGTTTACTGTCTACTCCTTTGCAATTGCCACGTTTTGTCACAAAATTATAAACTCCACCTTTGCCTTCGGCATCGCCCGGATACCAATTCTGCACGGTGCTATATTTCACTTCCGCACGATCATGTACCATGATTTCGACAATAGCAGCGTGTAATTGATTCTCATCTCTCATTGGAGCTGTACACCCCAGATAGGAAACATAGCTATCGTCATCAGCCACAATCAATGTACGTTCAAACTGACCGGTATTGGCAGCATTAATACGGAAATAAGTAGAGAGTTCCATAGGACAACGTACCCCTTGGGGATATAGACAAAAGAACCGTCTGAGAATACAGCCGAGTTTAATCCGCGAAGAAGTTGTCTCTATACCCAACAACAGATCCGAGATACTTTTTCACCAAGTCGGATGTTCACGCACAGCTTCACTGAATGAGCAAAAATAATACCTTTCTCCATCAGTGTTTCCTTAAAGGTCGTTTTCACTCGACACAGAGTCCATCACTGCATCCACAGCCATACCACTCAATGCCATCTGCTCCTCCAGTGGAATGCCGAGTTTATTGAATGTTTTATCAATTCCGGATCAACTTCATCCATACTCTTGGGCCCTCCTTCTTTTTCGTAGGATCGGCATAATATGAGATTGCCTGATAGTCAATTTCCGGTATACGCAAATGTGCCCAAGTAGGCATCTCCAGCGTTAACCAATGACGATAAGCTTTCAGACGGAACTCCAGCAACCACTCCGGCTCGTTCTTTTAGACGAGATCAAACGTACCACGTCTTCATTGAGTCCCTTCTATGATATCTGTATGTACCTCCGTAGTGAAGCGTATTTATACTCTCCTGCGTGAGTTCTTTTACATATTTATTGGGTTCTTCTTGTTGCATCATTTTATTTGAATATATATTGTTGTGTAACCTCTTTTGCTGCGGAAAGAAGATCCCCGCAAAGCTTTCCATAGGATAATATAACAAGGACTGCTCCTTCTTTGTTTGGCTAATCAACTGACTATCGGAGTCTATAAACTGAATGACACAGATAACCAAGCTCACCAATAAAGATATTTCAAAGCTCCGAGCCCGAAGCATGCGATTCAGCCAGCCAAGTGAAACCGCCTCCAATGCCTTGGTTAATACTGAAGCCACCAATGTAAAGATTAGACAGCGATCCAGATAATGATAAATGCCAGTATCTGCGCCACAGTCATGGAGTCGGTCACCGTAGGGCATAACTTCACAGCCAGTGAGGTGTACAAAGCTTTGCTGCCAATAGCCCCACAATTAATCCGAGAATGGAAGCAAGCTGCCGGATAAAGCCCTTCATAAATCCGACAATAACACCGGCTCCAAGAGCAATCAGTATGATAATATCTATGGTCGTCATTCTATGTAAAACGAAAACGGAGACACGGAGTTGTAATCACTCTGTGCCTCCGTATATTTTCAGTTTCGTGAGAATTATAAAGTTTGCTTCACTTCTACTTCTTCGTAAGTTTCAATCATATCACCTACCTTCAAATCGTTGTAGTTAACAAGACTGATACCACATTCGAAGTTTGTACCTTCACGTCATCTTTAAAGCGCTTCAAAGCATTGATGGAACCTGAGAAGATTACTATACCATCACGGATCAGGCGAGCCTTTATCCGAACGTTTCACCTTGCCCTCTTTCACAACAGCACCGGCTACTGTACCCACCTTAGTAATGTGGAATACCTCACGCACTTCGATAGTAGCAGTTACTACCTCTTTCACTTCCGAGCAAGCATACCTTCCATAGCAGCCTTCACCTCTTCGATAGCTGCATAGATAACGAGTACAAACGTATGTCCACACCTTCCTGTTCGGCAAACTTACGTGCGAAGCCGATGGACGTACCTGGAATCCAATAATAATATCCGAAGCAGCTGCTAATGTCACATCCGATTCCGGAAATCTGACCTACAGCCTTATGGATCACATTTACCTGGATCTGTTCGGTAGACAGCTTGATTAACGAATCACTCAAGGCCTCGATAGAGCCATCCACGTCACCTTTCACAATTACGTTCAGTTCCTGGAAGTTACCCAGCGCAATACGACGTCCCACTTCATCCAGTGTCAACAGTTTCTGAGTACGCAGACCCTGTTCACGCTGTAACTGTTCACGTTTATTGGCAACTCACGGGCTTCCCTGATCAGTCTCAATCACATGGAAAGTATCACCTGCAGCAGGAGCACCATTCAAACCCAGAATCAATACCGGTTCCGATGGCTGCCTGAGCTACACGCTGGTTACGTTCATTGAACATGGCTTTTACACGGCCGTAGCTTGTTCCGGCAAGTACAATATCACCCACCTTCAGCGTACCGTTAGAGACCAATACAGTCGCAACATATCCACGTCCCTTATCCAAAGTTGATTCGATGATAGAACCCGTAGCATTACGATTCGGATTTGCCTTTAAGTCGAGCATTTCTGCTTCAAGAAGTACTTTCTCCATCAGTTCAGGAACTCCGAGACCCTTCTTAGCCGAGATATCCTGTGACTGATATTTACCACCACTCTTCTACGAGATAATTCATCTGAGCCAATGTCTCTTTAATTTTCGGGATTAGCATGAGGCTTATCTATTTTATTAATAGCAAATACGATAGGAACACCTGCCGCTGCTGCATGATTAATGGCTTCTTTGGTCTGGGGCATTACATCATCATCGGCAGCTACAATAATTGCGATATCGGTCACCTTTGCACCACGGGCACGCATTGCAGTAAATGCCTCATGTCCCGGAGTATCGAGGAACGTAATCTTACGTCCATCTTCCAATGTAACATGATATGCACCAATATGCTGTGTGATACCTCCGGCTTCACCTGCAATTACATTTGCTTTACGAATGTAGTCAAGCAATGAAGTTTTACCATGGTCTACGTGTCCCATGACTGTAACAATCGGAGCACGATGTTCCAGATCTTCCGGCGCATCTTCCTCTTCAACAATGGCTTGGCTACTTCTGCACTGACATATTCAGTCTTAAATCCAAATTCTTCAGCCACAAGATTAATCGTTTCTGCATCCAGACGCTGATTGATAGAAACCATCATACCAATGCTCATACAAGTTCCGATAACCTGATTTACAGATACGTTCATCATGCTTGCAATTCATTAGCAGTCACAAATTCTGTCAGTTTCAGTACCTTGCTTTCTGCCATTTCCTGATCTTCCAGTTCCTGCATACGGTTGGACGCCATGTCACGTTTTTCTTTACGATATTTGGCACCTTTGTTCTTACCTTTGCTTGTCAGACGAGCCAACGTTTCTTTAACCTGCTTTTACATCTTCGCTTACTTCCTGCTTTACTACAGGCTTTTGAAGCGGTCTTTATTATTGTTATTACGGTTTCTATTCTGTCCCCGCCACCTTGTTGATTTCCTCCACGGTTATTATTCGTACGCTCACTGTTTGAGTAGGGTGCAAAATTAGAAGCAACATTGTTCACATCTACTTTTCTTTATTATTGTTGATGCGATTACGTTTCTTCTTACCGTTAGGATCAAGGTTTTCCTTACCAACGACCTTAGCTTGTTTACTATCTTCTTTACGGATTTCCTTGATGATGGCTTCCTTCATCTGTTTCTTCTGATCCTGACGAAGCTTTTCCTTCTCTTCACGCTCTTTCCGCTTTTCCTCTTTCGATTTTTTTCGGACGTGTCGACTGATTTAATGCAGCCAAGTCAATCTGCCCGATAACATTAATCTTAGATACAAACTCAGTCGGACGGATCTTAAATACGCCCTCCTCTTCCTTCTCTAGTAACCGGTGCTTCTGCTACCGGTTTCTTTCTTCTTCTCTGTTTTCTGGAGACACCACGACTTTGGTTCTTCTTTCTTGACTTCCTCAACCACTTTCTTTTCTGTTTCAACAGGCTTTTCAACCACCACCGGTTTCGGTTCTTCTTTCACCGGTTTCGGTTCCGAAGTAGCAGGAGTCACAGTGACTTCTTTTTCACTTCGTTTACAACAGGCTTAACCTCTTCCGCTACTTTTTTCCTCAGCAGCTACAGGTTGTGGTTTTGGCTCTTCTTTCACCGGTTCTTTCAACCTTCCGGTTCAGTTTATCTAAATCAATTTTTCCGACAGGTTTAAACTTCGGACGCACATCTTCCGGAATGACCGTCTTAATCACATCGTCAGCAACAGTCTTCCGGTTCCTTCTTATCATAACCATCGATAGAAACAGATGCCTTGTTGCGATCTTTGTTTTGACGTTCCTGAATGAAACGTTCCGATTCAAGTCTAAGGTTCTTATCTGTGCTGAACTCTTTCACGAGCATAGCATACTGCTCCTCGGTAATTTTCGTATTCGGGTTTGCCTCAACGGTATACCCCTTCTTTGCAAGAACTCAACTACCGTCGCGATTCCTACATTTAAATCTCTTGTAACTTTGTTTAACCTTATCGTCATAATTTTAATTTAAAGAATAATGGAGAAAGAATAATTTGATAATCGTTCAATATGCCAATGTGCCAATTCCTATACGCCCTTTCTTTTTATTGGCATATCGGCACATCATCGCATTGATCTATTATTCATTATCTTCAAACTCCGATTTCAAAATGCGTAATACCTCGTCCACCGTTTCTTCTTCAAGATCCGTTTTTCAATCAGCATTTCGCGAGGTGCATTCAATACAGACTTAGCCGTATCAATGCCAATAGCCTTGATAGCATCGATCACCCATCCGTCGATTTCATCTCTGAACTCGTCCAAATAAATATCTTCATCCTGCGCGTTTTCATCTAACTCACGGAACACATCAATGGTGTACTCAGTCAACATACTGGCCAGTTTAATATTCAAACCGCCTTTACCAATAGCCAACGATACTTCTTCCGGTTTCAAGAATACTTCTGCTTTACGTTCTTCTTCATTCAGACGAATAGAAGAAATCTTAGCCGGGCTTAAAGCACGCTGGATAAACAATGAAATATTAGATGTATAATTAATCACATCAATGTTTTCATTGCGAAGTTCACGTACGATGCCATGAATACGACTTCCCTTTACACCTACGCAGGCTCCTACAGGGTCAATTCTGTCATCATAAGATTCTACCGCAATCTTGGCACGTTCACCGGGAATACGGGCAATCTTTTGATGGTAATCAGGCCATCGTTTATTTCAGGCACTTCCATCTCGAACAAGCGCTGCAGGAAAACCGGAGAAGTACGCGAGAGGATAATTTTCGGATTGTTGTTTTGTTGTCCACGCGTGCCACCACTGCACGGGCAGTTTCTCCTTTACGATAAAATCGCTTGGTATCTGCTCTGTTTCGGCAACAATAACTCGTTTCCTTCATCGTCAAGCAACAACATCTCTTTTCCAGATCTGGTATACTTCTGCGTTGATGATAGTACCTACTTTATCAATGTATTTATTATAAATACTGTCCTTTCAAGCTCAAGAATTTTAGAAGCCAGTGTCTGACGAAGATTCAAAATAGCACGGCGACCGAACTTAGCGAAAATCACTTCATCGGTTACTTCTTCACCCACTTCGTAAGAAGCATCGATTTTTGTGCTTCAGTCAACGAAATTTGCATATTCGGTTAGTCAACCTCGTCTGCCACTACCTCACGGTTACGCCATATTTCAAAGTCACCCTTATCCGGATTCACAATTACGTCGTAATTTTCATCAGTGCCAAACATTTTCGCGATCACACTGCGGAACGACTCTTCGAGCACGCTTACCATCGTGGTTCTATCGATATTCTTCAGTTCCTTAAATTCCGAAAATGTATCAATCAGCTGATTGTTTCTTCTTTCTTGGCCATAATTATTTAAAACTAATTAAGTATTTAGTATATTTTATATCATCATAGGTGAAGGTTTCATCCTCTTCTACCAATTGAGGACGTTTGGCTCCTTCGGTTTTACTTTCTTTGTACGGTCACAACAAACTTTTCTTCATCAGCATCTTTCAAGACCCCGCTCAGTTTGCGTCCGCCTTTAGTCAGCACTTCCACCTCCAGGCCGATGTGGTTATAGTACTGTTGCAATACTTTAAATGGCTGTCCGATTCCGGCAGAACCTACTTCCAGCTCATAATCTTCCTCTTCACGGTTCAGTTTCGACTCAATGAAGCGACTCAACTCCACACAGTCTTCAATCCAAACACCTTCTGCATGGTCAATTTCGACCACAATCTTGTCATCAGGGCTGACGGTCACTTCTACCAGAAAATAGTCTTTATCCTCCAGCCATTCTTCAACAATCTGACAAACAGTTCTTTTTCTATCATTGATTAACTATTAAGAACAAAAGGAGCTTAATCGCCCTCCACCTTTCATCCGTTTCTGCAAAGATATAAATAATCTGTTCGACTACAAAATATTAGAGAAAAAAGAAATGATAAGAAAAACAGGAACTATCTACATTTCAATCGACCATAGAAAATATAATTGTTATCATTTTCTTTAGTACTCCTAAGCAGTTCGGTTAGCTTTCTTCGGTCCGAATCCGAGACAATCTCACCTGAAGACAAACGATCCTCAACCATTTGCTTCAATCGTACAGGTTCAACATTCCAAACATAATATCCGTCATGAGATGAAAAGAACCAGTCAGCAGGAATGCCCCCTAAGAAATCATTGTATATTTCAACAAAGCGCCTCGTAAAGTATGTTTATCAACCATATAATATTCCGGAGGAGTGGTAGTTGACGAATGTGGACTTAGCCTTACAGGATATGATATTTCTCCCCAGAAGTGATTCGGCAACTCTCCGAAGCTGTGTGGGTCAATTCATGTCCTCCATAATCAAGCGTAAAACGCGGAACAAGCCTAAACTCCTGGTTATTATAGTGATATAATGAATCGTTACGATATTGGCCTCCAAACCAGAAACCAATGTCCATCACCGTCCCATTATTTAGAGATTTGATTTCATTTCCATAATCATTCACGGCCAAATACCCTGCCGGAAGTTCTTTTATAATCTTGCCATCCAAACTTTGCGTCCAAATCATAGGCGAATGCCTATCACCTACAAAGTCACGATTAAAGAAAGAGCACAAACATGCACTCGTCCTCGTTCCGTTTCTACATGAAATACCCCTTTAGGTGACCAATGCGCCAATCGAATCGGTTGAAGTATATTTCCTTGTAAATCGAATACCAAGATATGGTCGGCCTGCCAACATAACACATAAAACCGGTTATTCTCCTCATCCATCTGTGCATCATAAGCTAAGCCATATTCACCCGCACCTTGACCAAAGGAACCGATATCCCTCAAATAAGTCCCGCTTTTAGTAAAAGTTTGAAAGGGACATGCCCCATTTTATGTACTAAAATATATTGTTTGCCAATAATTGTTTTGGAAGAAGATACCAATGCAGCATCCCGATTATCAAGTTTGACCATTTCCAGCTCCTCGACAAAATAACTAAGAGGTACAGTAACCGTATCCTTCAACATAGACAAGTGGCAGACCCAAACGCTATCAGAGCCTGCCATTTCAACCGTAGCCACTTGTTTATGTCCCCAAACGTCATTTATCTCCCCGGAAGCTAATGGCGAACAAGCTATTAACTTCCCAAGAAGACAAATAATCAATATCTCGCGGAACAACTTCATCATTTATTGAAGTTCATAATTTGTAATACAGGGTTACCTTCTTCAGGTATAGATTCCATTATTGCCCGGAAACGAGGGTCAAACTGCTCTTTTTCAGCTTGCATCGACTCTCCTTTCATAGTAGAAGGCCAATAATAACCAATGCCGATACCTGGAGTATTCGTTGTACGGGTTCTCTGTACATTGCAGACATCTTTTAAAACAGCCCATCCGGTTTCATTTTTCAAAGTATACATTTTTTGCTCCTTCTTATCAAAATAATAATAGTTCATTGGCATATCTGGAGTCAACCATTTCGTACCGAGCGTAGTATACAAAGTATAATCTTTAGCATCGATCGCCGGATGTAGCTTAACGAACTCTGCATTTTCAAATTTATATTCTGTCACTTCATCAATAACCTGTTTTACTTCATATGTTTCAGCATCAATAAAATACACGCCTTTCAATGATAAATCTGAAAATAAAATCCCACCATAAGCTGGCTTCAATGGTTCATAGCCAATACGTCCCTCGCTATCCCACACAAAATTATCTATCGTAATAGGACACACATACAACTTTTTGCCATCTTTTTTAGAAAGGATACAAACTGCCTCTCCATTATTACGATTCGTAAAAGGACAATATATCAGTACGGCCTCATCATTCAAGTTAGCAAACTTCCAAGAGCAACCAGGCGTTGGGAAGCTTCGTTTAAATTTCCCATTCAAATCATAAACTATAAACTTTTTAGCCCAGTCCAACACTATAATTTCTTTATTAGGGCTGTCCACATAGAAAGAGTTCAGAGACGCCCATTCCTGAGGACCACCTCCTTTATGACGCATTTGCAATAATGGATTTCCCTGACGGTCAAAAATAAATATAGCCTGTTGCTCTTCATCCTGAATATAAATCCGGTCTTCAGTGACCTGCATACAGGGATTTGTCGGTAACCTACCCAACAATGAATTTTCATCGTCTTTTAATAACACATAATCACTAACTGCCAGATCGGACAGTTTCAACTCTTTTACCGGATACTCTTTTAATCCATCGTAAACAAAAGGAGTATTTGCAACCTCTACCTGTTTTCCGGAATTAGACGAACATGCTACTAAAACAAGTAGCCCTGCCAACATAATGAAATAGTTCAGTCGATTCAACATATCACGTACATTTTTAAAGTTTTGATATTGCAAAATTAACCATCGGGCAGAGGAAAAACAAAAAGGGATATAGACAAAGTACTTCAAAAAGAGATACGCTACCACACTATATATCAACATATTATATAAAATATTTCTTAAATTAGCATGGACAAACAAGTTTCCGAGAACTAAAAACCACGTAAAAAGTCATCTAAAGAGTCCGAATCCTCTGCTCCAAGCTTCTCTCGCTTGATGCGAAATTTCTTTTTACTAACCGAGGTACGACTAATACAATAAATATCGGAAAGGTCCTTTATACTGACATTGATCTTCACCAGACAACAGAAATAAATATCTTTTAAGGTCAACAAAGGAAAGCGTGTAAGCAACCGTTGTGAAAACCCATCATAAGCATTATCCACTGTCTGACGAATTTCCTCCCACTCCCTTTCCGACAAAGCTATGCGATGTTCACCACTCTCCTGTTCTTCTTCATTGAGGGAGGGTATTTTACGCAAAACATCGACCTTACGGAACAAAGACTCTCGCAAAACCGCCTCTTTTTCTCTCAAAGCACTTAACTCTTCAGTTTGTTTCAGTATTTGGTTCTCTTGCTCCAACTTGGCTTTCTCTTCAAGAAGCAGACGCTCTTTTTCACGCTTTATCTTATTTTGCCGGTAGAAAATAAACAAAGCAATCAGTATAATCAGACAAAGGCTCAAAGTTAACATGGCAATTTCCCTATTCTGTTTGGCAATCTTCAATTGGTTTAACTCGTTTTTCAACCTCTCTTCCTGATATAGAGCTTCACTGTTATCACTCTGCACATGGCCTATCTCCACCCGGAAAAGTGCATCTGCCTTCTGCGTAGAATAGAACCCTTGCTTCTCATTTCCTTCCATAAGTTCCAGTTCTGCAAGTTTCCTCCAAGCTTCGATAGCAATATGTGGATGAATGGAATGGGCTGCCATACTAAAATAACGACGGGCAGAATCATATTGATGGATGGAATAATATACGTCCCCGCGTGCCAATATATAATAAGGACGTCCGTAATGTTCCACTTGGATACGAGCGGAATCCAGCCAAGATAAAGCTCCCTGATAATTATTCTCTGTCAGACAACTGTCAGCCCGTTTCTGACAATACCACTCCCATTGACGAAGCCTCATAAATGTCGTATCCACCGGTATAGAAAACACTGCTTCTTCCGCTAATGACACTTTCCCGCAAGAGGCTAATGACACAAGCAGAAGAAAACAGTTGCCCAGAAGAATCGTCAAACACCGCATCCGATTCTCAATATTACTTTCGTGCTGCTTTTATCTTCTTCACACGTGCACACGTACGATGTCCATAAATAATAATCACTACGAAACAGATAAAAGGAAGTATGAAAGACAAGTTTACAGCAGGCATACCCAACAATGTATGTTGGTCAATAATACAAGCCTGTAATGGTGGCAACACAGAGCCTCCCAGAATTGCCATAATCAAACCGGCAGCCCCAAATTTGGCATCATCACCCAAACCACGAAGAGCAATGCCATAAATCGTGGGAAACATTAGTGACATACAAGCCGAAACAGCTACTAAACAATACAATCCCCATATGTCTTGCAAAAAAATCACACCTAACGTAAAAGCACCACCCGCAATCGCAAGAATCTTGAGAAGCATCCCCGGATTCAGGTAGCGAAGAATAAATGTACACACGAAACGGCTTATGCAAAAAATAATCATAGCAATTATATTATATTCCTGGGAAAGCACTTCAGCAGCCTTCTCCTCCATTCCCTGCGACATAAACAAGCGCGTTCCATATTGGATAACAAAAGTCCAACACATAATCTGTGCACCTACATAAAAAAATTGTGCTATGACTCCTTCTCTATAATGGGGAATTTTAAAGATACGCTTCAATGTGGGTATAAAATCAATATTATGGTTCTTATCGCCATTCTTAGGCATTTTAACGGCACGTATCACAAAAAGCATCGCTAGAATTACTAATCCTATAATCAGATAAGGAGCAATCAACACAGAGAGATCCGACTCTTTCAATACTTCAAACTCTGCCGGAGACAATTGGCTGCGTTCTACCGTATCCATAGGATTCAGACGCGCCTGAATGAAATTCATGGCAACATACATGCCGAGCAATGATCCCATCGGATTAAACGACTGCGCCAGATTCAATCGTCGGGTCGCCGTCTCTTCTGTACCCATCGATAATATATAAGGATTAGCACTTGTTTCCAGAAACGAGAGTCCACATGTCAAAATAAAATAAGCGAGCAGAAAAGGGTAATAATCGCCTGTCATCTTTGCTGGGAAAAACAGCAAGGCACCCAAAGCATATAGCCCCAGTCCCAACAGGATACCGGCTTTATAAGAGTATTTGCGAATAAACATTGCAGCAGGAAAGGCCATTGCAAAGTATCCCCCGTAAAAAGCGACTTGTACTAGTGCTCCATCAGTGACGCTCATACGGAATATTTTCGAGAAAGCCTTCACCATTGGATTGGTAATATCGTTAGCAAACCCCCATAGAGCAAAACAAGAGGTCACTAAGATAAATGGTAGGATATAACTTACTCCATCTTTATGGAGAATGGAACGGTTGGTGTTTTTCATGAATTGTCGGGTTATTCAGGATAATATACCTGAGGTTCTACACTGTTTATGATAATTTCTTTTAATTCTTCCCAAGAATCGACTTCGCCTTGGGCTTTTGCCTGCACTAAAATATTGCCGATAGCAGTGGCTTCTACCGGACCGGCATACACAGGAATACCTAAAGCATTGGCAGTAAGCTGATTTAACAGACGGTTCTGGCAGCCTCCTCCAATAATATGAAGCTGTTTGACCGGTGCCGGCAGACATCGATTCATCTGCTCTACTCCCAATTTATAACGATATGCCAATGACTCGATAACGCAACGAACAAATTCTCCTTGAGAGACTGGTGTCCGTAAATGGTGCTTATGACAATACTTAATGATCGACTCTTCCATATGGTCGGGATTGCAAAAAGCAGAATCATCCACATCAATCACCGAACGAATATCCGACGCTGTAGCTTCAGCTATTGCACAATCATAACTGATTTCCTTTCCCTGTTCTTTCCATTCAGCCATCAAACGTTGTAAAATCCAAAGCCCAGTTATGTTTTGTAGAAAACGTATCTTACCTTGTATTCCGCCTTCATTCGTAAATCCGGCCACACGTGCTTCTTCTGTCAGAATCGGTTGATCTACCTCTGCCCCGAGTAAAGACCAGGTTCCCGAACTGAGATAAGCCCGATTGGGTTCATTGGAGGGAACGGCAAATACGGCACTGGCTGTGTCATGCGAACCAACAGCAACGACATTGATACATCCCAAACCGGTTTCATCTGCTATTTCCTGCTTCAATTTGCCACGGACAGTTCCGGGAAAAACGATTTCACCAAAAAGCTGACGGGGTAATCCCAACTCACTGATCAAGTTATCCGACCAATTACGCTGACGAGCATCCAGTAGCTCTGAAGTAGAAGCGATACAATATTCATTGTTCGCTACTCCGGTAAGAAAATAGCTGAACAGGTCAGGCATAAATAATAGCTTATCAGCCACCCGGAGTTGCACATCATCATTCTGCTTCATACTATAAAGTTGAAACAGAGTATTGATAGGCATCACCTGAATCCCGATTTCAGCGTAATGAACAGTCTGATCAATCTGTTTAAACACTCTTTCAGGTATACCATCCGTACGGGAATCACGATAACAGACCGGGTTGCCCAGCAACTTACCATCCTTATCTATTAACCCAAAATCAACTCCCCAGGTGTCAATAGCCATACTTTTTACTTCATAGCCTTTCCGGGCAGCGACACGAAGTCCGTTTTTCATTTCTTCAAAAAGAGAAAGAAAATCCCAGTAAACACAGTTTCCAAGTTTTATCTGCCGATTGGCAAAACGATATACCTCTTCCAGTTTTAGCTTACCTTCGGTAAGGGTACCGGCCATAATCCGACCGCTACCTCCACCAAAGTCAGCTGCTAAGTAAGTACTCATAAGCTGGTAGTCATTATCTATTTTGTTTTCTTTCCCAATACATATACCTCCAAGTCATCAATCTCTTCCGGCGTCAAGACCGAATAGTCCCCTCCGGATTGAACTATGATACGGCAAGCCATCTCAAAGAAAGTAGCACGTTCGTATACCTGATCAAAGTCCTTGCCACATACCACCTGCCCATGATTAGTCAGCAATACAGAATTATGTTCTTTCATCGCTTCCACAACAGCCTTGGCAAGCGCCGGAGAACCGGGACGGTAGTAAGGAATAATAGGAATCTCTTTACCTACATGACAAGGAATCTCCGCAGTTACATTGAAGTTAGATGGTTTATTTTTCATACAAGAAACAGCCGTAGCATATTCCGACTGAAAATGCAAAACAACATTTACATCCGGACGCTCACGAAGAATCCCCAGATGAAAGGTACTTTCCATGGAAGGTTTCACACCGTTTTGAGGTGTACCCGTAGCAATATTACAAATGGATACTTTCTCTTTCTGCAAATTCGGCACCCAAGAACCTGTTCCGGAAACAAGCGCTTCTTCACCGATTCTCCATGAAAGGTTACCGCTACTGCACAACATCAATTTGGCATCGCCATAGCGATGTGCCTGAGCAAGGTATTGCTCGATATGTTCATTGGTTATCATAATGCTTTCTTATATAAATCAAGAATAATTTCTTTTGTTACTTCCCGTGGATTGCCCGGCGTACATACATCAGCAAACGCTGCTGTGGCCAGACGGTCAAGATCACTTTCCTGAATACCCAAGTCCGACAAGTGTTGCGGAATATTGACCCTCAAAGATAATGTTTTTACAGCTTCGACTGCTGCTTCTGCCGCCTTTTCTTTAGTCATGTCGGTAGAATACACATTCATCGCTTTAGCTATCTCAACATATTTGTCAAGAGCTGCAGGAGCATTGAACTCCATAATAATGGGCAATAATAGAGCATTGGCCACACCATGAGGAATATCGAAAATAGCTCCCAACGGATGTGCCATACCATGCACAACTCCCAGACCTACATTCGAAAAAGCCATACCTGCAATATATTGAGCCACTGCCATACCGTTACGTGCCTCTGCATTCGATGGTTCTTCAACGGCAGTCACAAGATAACGATTGATCATTTCAATAGCTTTAATTTCGAACATATCACTCATCTCCCATGCCCCTTTGGTTATTAAACCCTCAATAGCATGAGTCAGTGCGTCGAGTCCCGTAGCTGCAGTCAGACTTTTAGGAAGTGTGTACATCAACTCAGCATCCACTATCGCAATAGACGGAATATCATTAGGATCTACACAAACCATCTTCTTCTGGTTCTGTTCATCTGTTATCACATAGTTAATAGTCACCTCTGCCGCAGTTCCTGCAGTAGTAGGCAACGCGATGATGGGAACAGATTTCTTCTTGGTATCTGCCACTCCCTCCAATGAAACGACATCACTGAATTCCGGGTTATTGGAAATAATACCAATCGCCTTTGCCGTATCCATAGAAGATCCGCCACCAATAGCCAAAATAAAGTCTGCACCGGAAGATGCAAATGCCTCGACACCGGCTTTCACATTCGACACTGTAGGATTGGGCTTAATCTCACTGAATATTTCATAAGGAATCTTGGCAGCTTCCAGCACCTTAAGTACTTTGTCAGCTACTCCAAACTTTATCAAATCTTTGTCTGTTGCGACAAATGCTTTGTGCAGCCCCAAACGTGAAATCTCTTTTGGGAGCACTTCACGTGCTCCCGGACCGAAGTAAGAAACTTCGTTTAATATAAATCGATTAATCATGTTGTACTCTTCTAAAGGTTATTTATAAATAGGACCATAAGTAGTACAAGCTCTATAATCTGCTCCTTCTTTATCCATACCAAAAGCATTCCAAGCTGCCGGACGGAAAATCTGGTCTTCTTCTACATTATGCATGCAAACCGGAATACGAAGCATGGAAGCCAATGTAATCACATCCTGCCCAATATGTCCATAACTGATCGCCCCATGATTGGCCCCCCAGTTATTCATCACAGAATATACATCTTTAAAGGCCGGTTTATCACACAAACGAGGAACAAACCAGGTAGTAGGCCATGTACGATCCGTACGTTCGTCAAGTAATTTATGAATCTCCGGATCAATCTCTACTGTCCAACCTTCGGCTATCTGCAGCACTGGACCAAGACCTTTTATCAGGTTCAACCGCATCATAGTTACAGGCATACCTCCTTTTGATAAGAAATTGGAAGAGAAACCACCTCCACGGAAATAATCGCGATTAGCCGGATACCAGGTAGTAGCCTCCAGACACTTCTCAACTTCTCCTTCTGTAATTTCCCAGCAAGGTTTCATCGCAGGTTCTCCGTTAGCATTCGTCTGTTGTCCGGTTCCGTCAAGAGTAGTTGCCCCCGAATTAATCAAGTGAATAATACCGTTAGCAGCCATTCCTGTCAACTCTTTACCGGTCACACGTTTCACTGCTTCCGGACTCCAATATGTGCGTACATCTGAAAAAATCTGTGCACGATTCGTCAGCAGATGACCAAACAGCATAGCCACACCGTTACAAGCATCGTTTTCTGTTGCAACGACAAAAGCCTCACGAATACCATTCCAATCGAACGAAGTATTGAGTAATGCTTCAGAGAAGTCGCCATTCGGATAGAAATCGGTCCACTGACGCTGCCCTTGGAAACCTGCCGCAATAGCATTATGCCCCAAAGCCTCTTCCTTAAATCCGAGTTCTTTCAATTTAGGGTTTCCCTGCATCAGATCGCGCATGATGATTGTCATTTTCACAATGAACTCCCAGTCCTCATCTTTTTGTGCACGGGTCTTCGTTTTTTCAGGTATATTAAAGTCATTGCCCTCATTCTTTTTGCAGTATTTTTCAGTCCAAGCCATTGCCTTGGCATACTCTTCCTTATCATAGATTCCTTCGGCCATACGACGAATAATCTCTGTCAAATCAATCGATTCATTACGCATGCCCAGATATTCCTGGAAAAAGTCCGGGTTTACAATCGAACCGGCAATACCCATAGAAACACTGCCCATAGACAGATAAGATTTGCCACGCATTGTGGCTACAGCCTGAGCCGCACGTGCAAAACGCAGAATTTTTTCAGCTACATCTGCCGGAATAGAATTGTCATTCAAGTCTTGTACATCGCGACCATAAATGCCAAATGCCGGAAGTCCTTTCTGTGCATGTCCTGCCAGCACAGCAGCCAGATATACAGCTCCCGGACGCTCTGTCCCATTGAATCCCCAAACAGCTTTCGGATAATACGGATTCATATCCATTGTTTCGGCACCGTAACACCAGCATGAAGTGACAGTGATAGTGGCTCCTACCCCCTCACGTTCAAACTTCTCCGCACAAGCAGCACTTTCAGCCACACGTCCGATGGTTCCATCTGCAATCACACACTCCACAGGGGTTCCGTCTCCATTCTTCAAATTAGAAGTGATCAACTCGGCAACAGCTTTTGCCAGATTCATTGTTTTTTCTTCAAGGCTTTCGCGAACGCCGCCCTGACGTCCATCGATGGTGGGACGAATCCCGATTTTTGGATACTTTTTCATACTATATTATTAAGTTTATTAAACAATCTTCCTATGCTGACCTGTGCTGACATACAGGTCTGAAAAGCTCTTTTATAAAGAAGCCCTTAACCTGACCTCCGTAGGCAAGTAATCTTGTATGGTTTTCCCCTGCAAAACAAACTCAGCAGCTTTATCTCCCATCTTTTCCCAATCCACACTTAGTGCAGTTATTCCCTGATCTATCACTTCATAAGCAGGTGTATCATTATATCCGATCAAGCCAAAATCAACCCCACATTGCAATCCCTCAACCCTACTTTTCTTAATAATACTTACTACATCTATTTGGCGAATTGCTATATAAACTTCTCCTCTGCGAACCTGAAGTCCCTCAATATCACTCACCACTTCACAACCAAGATGTTGATCGGCACAAAATCTCTCAAAAAAGTCACGGCTACTCCGGGGATGCATACTATCATCTACTAACACGAAAACGAGTTTTTGATATTTTCTCAATCGATCTGCCAGTTGAAATAGCGCATTATAGAATCCTTGATCAAAGTCCTGACAAACATAAGAAAACCCCTCTTTCTCAAATTTACCGAAATCAAGAAGAAGAAGTTTGGATGGATTTATCTTATAAAGATTAGGAGACAGTTTTTCGTTATCGAAGTTCATCACAATATATTTATTATACCGCCCCAACGATTCACGGATGATGGTATTGAACAAACGTTCATTGTACTGATGAAACAGCAGGTCGACTTTATAGCGGATAGACAAACGCTTTACAAAACTATTGTAAAGTGCATACTTAAAAGGAGAATATTCATCAAGCAGAAGCAATACATTCTTCAATCTCCCCACAACGTAATACCCTTTTCCCGGAGTAGAATCAATAATCCCTCTTTCTTTTAAATCAAGAAAAGCTTTAAACACAGTATCACGGGAAACTTCATACGCCTGACTGAGCTGATTAATAGAAGGCAATGAGTCTCCCGATTTATATACTCCCATCGAGATATCAAAACTGATCTTATCAGCCAGTTGCTTTACTTTGGTCGTTTGTTGTCCAAAAGTTATTTTCATACGTATCAATAAAGGTTATTTAATTGTAGATAGCTATGCTGAACTATCATGATACAAAGAAAGGTAGTTTATTCTGGATAAGCAAGATAAAATGGTATGTTATACAACATCAAAGGCAGAGAACAAAGCAATTATTTATAGTAATCATTTACTCTACAACCAACAGGCTACTC